>Ga0099824_1003999_pt1 | contig 21337 bp, 13 predicted proteins | sample SiratrowhiteBW_FD_76837 | JGI IMG/M metagenome (GOLD analysis project Ga0099824, IMG submission 76837) | Root nodule microbial communities of legume samples collected from California, USA - Siratro white BW | ecosystem: Host-associated > Plants > Roots > Nodule | place: USA: California... | reverse complement strand
TATATATATATATATATATATAACACAATAATCAAGCTATAAGGCCTGTTCATCCTTTTTGTAAAATACATTCAGTCCATTATCTCAGCCACACAGAAATACAATGAAATAATAATAATAATCATAATAATAATAATAAATAATAATTCCCTGAGCATTTGAAAACATTCTTATCCGATGAGGAAAGAAGCACTTCCCGTTCATCGATTTGAATGAACTTTTTGAAGTTAAATGGGAAATAAACTCAGAAATTTATGATGAAGCAGAATTATCAAAAGTGGTTCCTACATGCTGAATAACAAATCCGTAGATCTTTCTCTTCAATTTCTCAATCTTCTCTGTAAGTGAGTCATCTCCTTTGGAAACCACACGGTCCAGCCATGCATTCACACGCTTCAAGTGCGACAAAACAACAGCAATGGAGCCACCATCCAGCGGTAGTGTTTTTTTCCCATCAGCTGTACACTCTCCAAACACTTTAAATCCTGCATCAAGGGATTCCTCAACAAACCGTAGAAACCACATCTGCATTTCAGATAGCAAATTTGCTCCAAGCTCTACTGTCTCTTTCATTCCACTACCTCTTGTCCACACACTAGCTCTCAGACTGGATGGTGGTGATGAAGGAACCTTCACATGGTTCTTAGCTGCACCGAGAGAGTGTCTTTTTGATAAGCTTTTCTGCAGTGCTGATGGTGGGTCAGTGGTGGTGCCAGTAAGAAGTGATACTATCTGTAGATCAGTGGCCAAGGCAGCTTCGACCCAGAGAGTGAGTGACTTTGACTGTTCTGTCGGAATGCTGTTGTCATCAGGTGTCTCTGAATAATATCTGTTGGCAACGGCTTCAGCCATCGCAGTTGATTTCAAGACATCATCGTAGATAGTGAAAAATCTGTCTATGGTTGGCAAAGGATTTCTAGCCTGGCACACTGAGCACAGGTCTGAAAACATGCTGATAGATGGAAGGAACAAAAACAAACGCTTGATTTATGTTAGCCATTAAGGAGGAAGTGAAATATGTGAAAGGAAAGATACGAATTGAAACCCTTGAAAAGAAAATGGAATTTTACATTGAAGGTTTAAATATTGAAACTTCCGATAAAAGTTTGGAATATTTTAGGCTCTTTCAAGTGCAAAATTAAGGTAAAGGTGGAATTGTTACCTTAAATTTCTTATAATACATTCAGTAGCATTGGCCTCCTCCAGTGCTTCAGCAGCAGCAGCAGAGGCAAGAACCTTTCTTTGCATTGCTTCCTGCATTGTGTTGATAAAAAGGGACTTGGACTTGTTAAATCAAAACAACTGAGCCTCTTCATAAAAAAAAAAAAAAAAAACTAAAAACTAACTGACCCTGTTCTAGCCCCTTCGTTTCATCATGAAGCTATCTATTATTTTGGCTTGTTTTTGTTGGATGAAAATATCCTATTGTTGTGGACTAAAAATTATGTTAAGAAACCTGTAGTCTGGGTGCTAACACTTGTAGAACAAATTATAATATGCGAAAAGCATAGTATGTGAAAAATAAGTTGCAGCTGTCCTTGGTTTTTCTCTTACACTCACTGTCACCACACTGCATTTTACTCTAGAAGGGTGCAAATCTGTTACTTCTTGGGACAAAATTTAGGTGCAGTTAACTAGATATCTTCAAGACTGTTATCTAATTAGTAATTAAAAGTAATCAGTTCAATAGAGGTGTTAGCTGGTTACCAACGGAAGCTCAGAACTGTGGCAAAAAGCATTAGAGTCTTCTCCTTATTATGTTTAATTCTGGCTTATATCATATGACAACGACAAAGCAGTAGTAAATTGTCAAAACCCATACCTTTCCGAGTCTTGCAAGGTTCCCAGACACAGTATCAAATGGAACACTTCCATCGGTCCATTTCTTTTCATGAATGGTGATACCCATAGCTGCAAAATTGGATTTCTCTTCAAAGACACAACTCTGAGGAGATAAAGCTTTAGTTTTCTCATTGATGGAAGAATAATTGCTAGCCGGTTTTTGACCACTCACATCACTCAAACGCCTTGACATCGCAGCCTGCAAAATTGTATCAGTATTATTGCCAAAACCAAACATACAAGTGAGGTGCATTCTTCCTAAAACAAGAAAAACCATTGCAATTCGACACTTCATGCTCGATCACAAGCAATTACGTTCTAAATTAACACTTTATACTTTTGGTTCATCTCAATTTCACTTACCTGAGTACGCAAAATTGCTTGCGCGTCAACCTTAGACTTAGAACCACCCTTTTCTTTGTGTTCAGCTTCAACAGGAGTGGCCGGCGGTTGCTCATCCCAATTCTTCCTCGCACTCTTGGACCCAACCAGCGCATCGGAGACCTTCGAGATCCCGGCGACAATGGTGGCCATCTTCTTCTTCGCGGCGGAGTCCACCACCACAGGCGAGACCTTGAGCCCGCCAGACAACCTCCTCCCGGGAGAAAGCGACGCCCGCCGCGGACTCGGCGACGGCTGCTTCCTCCCGTTCGGAGAAGCCTGCCGGTACCTCGACGGCACAATAATCGCCGGCTCCCGGGACACCTTCCGATTATCCTCCCGCGCCGAAACGAGGCTGGGAACGACGCACTTGGACGGCACAGGAGACGCCGACCTCTTCCCCTTACCGGCGGGAGAGGGATCCCGCTCGGCCGCGACAACGGGCTTGTTCCTGGTGGCCGAATGCGACCTCTTGGCAGTGGCAGGAGAGGAGAATCTCTGCGGAGGCAAGTTGTCGCGAGGCGCGAGAGGCTCACGTGAGACGCGTTCTTTGTCTTTAGGTTTGTGCTCTTTGGTTTTAGGTTCTTCGGGGCTAGGGTTAGTGTTTCGGGGTAGGGTAGGGTCGGTGTTGGAGAGGTATAGTGAGAGGGGGTCGTGGTCAGAGTCAGGGAGGGGTTGGATGAGAAATTGGCGGGTGGTGGGGGAGATGCGAGCGACGAGGGGCTCGGGGGTGCCGAGGAAGGGGTGGCGGCCGGCGAGGGGGCGGATGGCGGAGACGGAGGGGAGGGGGGAGTCGAATTGGAAACGGTCGACGTGGACGAACTGGCCGAGCTGGAGGCGGTTGGAGAGGATGAGGTCGGTGTCGGGGTGGGAGAGGAGGACGTAGGTGGAGTTGAGGGAGTCGGAGAGGTTGAGGTAGAAGCCTTGGTTGGACCAGAGGTCGGAGCCAGCGAGGGCGGGGACGATTCCGATGACCTGGAGAAGCGGGGAACGGTGGTCGCCGGTGACGCGGGTGTTGGTGTTCATGGCCTGCAGCATTTTGAGAAGAATGCCTGGGGTGAGGGAAGCCATTGCTGCTGCTAACTCTTGCTCTTGCTCTTGCTCTCACACTGAGCCGTTACAGGGTGGTTTTGTATGCGAGGTGTGTGATGCGTCTTTGAATTCAAATATTTGTCCCGTTACTCTTGTGATTCTCTACTTACTATTATCACGCCATTTTTTTCTTTTTTTTAATTAGCCTTCCCTACCCACTCCTCTTCACGTTACAACGTTTCTTTCCCTTTCTTCAAAAATTACTTATGTGCTCTTATTTCTAGATTGCCTCATCCCTACCGTTATAATATTTTTTTTCTTGTTTATATAAATTATAATGAAAATAAATGAGCTGTGTAAGTGAGATTGAAACTACTCTTTCTGCTGTTATCAATAGTAAGATGATTGTCCACATGTTAAACTAGTTCTTCAAGCTAGTTAGTTTAAGGATAATTTGGGTGATGTTTGTTTTTTATTTTCACACGTTTTACTCTGCTGTATTTTCTTTTGTTAAGTCCATATATGGTGGCTAAGCAGTGTGTAGAGAGTTACATCTTGATAATATTGTTACACGTGGGAATGTTTATTTTCAAATTTCCTTTTTACAAATAAAGGATATATATATATATATATTATCTGTTGTGTTTGCTTTCTCTTTCCATACATTTTACGGCGTGTTAAGATTGGGGGAGTTTTAGTTTCTTTCTATTTATTTTATCATTGTTAGGTTTAAAGAGATTATCTTAAATATAATAGTTTCTATTTTTACATTTTGTCTAAATTTGAATTTGTGATTCGTAAAAAATCTTCCTTCACTCTTGGTCTTTTTTACTTTTCTTTTGTTGACAGTCTCTACTCTTTGGGTAATGACTTCCTGCACCTCTCCATTTTTAATCTGCACCTCATCGTTGAATGAAATGACTAAAATGTGGGAAATTAAAATTTAAATTTTACATTTGAAAATATGTTCTCTAAAATAGAATTTCCAGAAAATATTTTTTAAAATGTAATTTTACATTTCAAAAAATATTTTTATTTGAAAATAGGTTTTAGAAAAAAAATTATATAACATAATATTTGCCTTTTAAAAAATGTTTTCCAAAACTTATTTCTAAAAACTATACCTTATAAATTTGAAATAAAATATCAAAGACATTTATGGTATTTTTGAAATTGATGGGGTGCATATTGGAACTAATGGGGTTCCAGAAAGCAATTGCTGCCTCTTGGACTAGCCGTCCCGTTAATAGCGATCTTGTCCCAAGATTGAAGTGGGGAAATTGGGTCCATGTGACAACGCCATCTTTCCAAGTTGCTTCTTCTATTGGCTTTCAAGTGCACTATATAAGTCACTATTTGACTTGTTCACATGTTTAACCACGCGTTTAGAAACCAAATTTTTTTATCAAGTAAAGTCTCATAGTTATTGGTTGTACCCCATGTTCGGAAATTCAATAAAAACGCCTGAAATTACGTTCGTTTGGTAGTAAAACTGAACTGTCTTTTTTTAACTTCAAATTTACTAACAGTAGAAATTGCTTCAAATGTTCTTTTAAACTAACATTTTCTATCATCCAGTATGAATGTGTTCAAGCTGAGAGAGATATTAGGGTGTGCAGCTTTTTTTAAAAGGCACTTTAACCAACTTTTTTAAAAGCAATTTTTCTTATTTTTTATCAAATTGAACTTCTTTAATTCTTTAAAAGTTCTTTTTTCACGGATACAGCTTTCCCATTTCTCTTTTTAAGAAGATAAATAAAAAAAATTGATCCAACACTAACTAAATACACTTGATAAGGAAATCGTGTGTTTCTTTCTTTTCAATATAACCATATCAGAGAGGTTAACAGCAGAGGAGAATCCAATCCAAATTCTTTAAAATGTAAATAATATCAATTAAAAAGTGCCCAAAATTATCTTACAATCAGATAAACAAATGTATCTAACAGGAATGTAATTTTTTCGAGAATATATAGTAAAAAAACTGTAGGGGCACATTCTTGAAGTGCTCCTTGGCTTCTTGAATGAGTAAACTATAAAAAAATTACAAATAAATATATACTGAATGCTTTCATGAGGATGTTTGTGAGCCTTCCATGCAGCAGTAAACAAGAGGCAAAAGAGATCATTATAGGGAACTGACAACCCTTTTCTGATGGATCATCATCTGTTACTGTAGCCAAACCATTGAAATCACAGTCCCAGTCCTTTTGGCTATTCACTTGATAATACATATTAAAGGCATAAGAAGCATTCCCTAGGAGACTTAGAGTGTTACAAGAAGAACCATACCCCAAAGCAGTGCAATCTGATTGGCTACAAGCATAGTCAATGCTCACAGCCAATAAGTGCAGATCCTTCACTTCTGGATCCAAAATACACCACCTTTTTTCCATGTATCTTACACCCTCCACAGGGATCAAACCCTTATTCTGTCCAAGTCCTCTCAAGTCCAATTCATACTTTGGTTTGCCATCAAACTCAAAAATGCCCCAGTGCCTCTCAAAGTTGCCAGGAGCAATACTTTTGGCATTCTCATCAATAAGGCTGAATAGATAAATGTCAATTATACCTTTCCTTTTAGGAGTACCATTTCCACTAAGTGCATGCTTAAGCAAACCCATGTTGAACCTTTTTGCATTCTGGACATTGGCATTCTTATCACCATCAGTTGGCCACCCCACTTCTCCAACTATAACATCCATGTCTGGAAACCCTGCCTTCTCTAAGGCCCAGAGAAGAGTGTCCAAATTTGCATCAAACACATTGGTGTAAACTGAATTACCATCTATAAGAGGCCTGTTATTGCCGTCAAAAAATGCAAAATCAAAAGGGAAATGATCATTTCCATAAAGACTGAGGAAAGGGTAGATATTGACAGTGAAAGGTGCATTGTTTGCATATAAGAATTGGACTATTTCAATGGTCTGGTCTCTCACTTCAGGCCTGAAGTCACCAGCTGATGGCACTTGGTTTGAGTCTGGGGAGTAGTAAGCATCAGCATTGAAGGGAACAGTGACTTTGATTTGTGAGCCAAAGCCCCAACTATTGAGAGCTGTTTGTATGTTCTTGAGAGCAGGCAGGGTTGTCTGTAGATAGGAGCCATTATATTCCTTAAGGAAAGGTTCATTACCCACTGCAATATACCTGCATCACAAGCATAGTGCCGAGTAGTGTTAAAATTTGACTTAAACACACACACAACAGAATCTCATGTATTGAACATTACATAAAAGAATGATGTCATTTAAACTCCTTAATTGAGGCACTCTAGCATGCTTCTAATTTATAAACCTTCCTTGGAAACTAGTCTTGTTTTAATGCTTCAATAAGCTAAATAGATAGAGATTATGAATATGCATTGGAAGAAGTTTGGTAAACTCCTGAAAAGTGAAACCAGTTGCTACATAACTGAGTAATAGTGACTTCAGTGAACATTTTATGACTACAAAAAATTGGACCAAGAAATAAAAATATAATAAACAAAACCCCAAAAAATGCAAGATGAGTCAAATAGTGGAAACATTGAAGAGCAAGAAACTATCTTGGGAGGAAAAGAAACACAAATAATGTGATGATGAATGTTGTATATACTCATAGGACTACTTAACTTGATATTTAGTCCACCAGGGTACATGTAAGTAGTGACATTTTCATAAACCCAAGAATCTGCAACCTGAGGATTCTTACTCATATCCTCCAACATGTTGTTGGGTATTGCCAGCATTACTTCAATATCAGTCCCCATCAGAGCCGCCATAATCCACTCTTCAGCATCAAACAGCTTCAGTTTATCAACACCGTTTTCTTGAAGCATCTTGACCACCTTGCTTGGTGGAAGCTTGTGAGTAGCCATGGTTCCCCAGTTGACACCAACCCCTGAGCCACATGAGGCCATGGTTAAGAAGACAAGAAGAAATGCCAACAAGTTCCAAACACATGGTGCCTTTTCTTGTGCCATTTTATGGCTTTTTTTTTCTATATTCTGGTCTTGAAACTGGCAAAGATTCAAGAAAAGTGACAGAACAAACCCAAACAAATGGGAGAAAAAGAAAGGGGAAGGTATGACTCTTTGGTCAGGAATTTATAGACTAGGAGAGGGTTCTTTGTGAGTGTGTGTGGTTCAATGCCTTCACAGAGAAGGTAAAAGAAGTACTAGATCCTAGAGTTTTTAACTATATCATAAAATGGAACAAAGATTCGTTCCTTAATTCAGTAATAATGCCAGCATGTGTTGCATTAGTGTTAAGCCCTTAGCTCATCATGGTATCATAATCATATAATGGTGTAAGACTAAAAGGAGTTTTGTTAAGGCCAATCAAGTGGCTCTCCTACAGCATGCATACGAAATCACACACATCACAGGGCATTTGGGCCATTAGATAATTGAATCATCAATTAAATGCTGTTTAGAGGGGCCATATTCTATGAGGTTTAAACTCTTTCTTTCTGAGGAGAAAATCCAATCATTGATTTAGAAAAATCAATCATTGACTTTGAGTCTTGTGCACACTCAAATCCTACAAAACCCACATGTGATTTTTGATATTATAAAATAATAATTAACTCGTCATATATAATAGTTTGGCATTGGATGACAATATCATTATGTATAACTTCTTTTCTCATCAATATTTTATGAATATGAATACATACAATAAATTATGTGAATATTATAATTAATCATTTTTTCATTTAGTATAAAATTAGGTTTATTTAATCAAGGAGTTGGACACAAGTGATTAATGTATTGAAACTTAATTCAAGTCATACAAACATAGGGAACTTATCTTGCCTTCTGATAGAAGTATATAAGTCTGAAGTGAAATCTTTAAGAGACTAATGGTCATATATATTCTCAAATAGCAATTTATTCTCAGTTATTTTCTTTGATAACAATTTTTCCCTTTGATTTCCTGATCTTATATTTGTCTAAAATTAGTTATACTATATGCAATTCCCTAGTCTCTACCCCACCAAATTATCACTGCATATAAAAAAATAAAACTAATCAACACATGTGTTGGAAATTTCAGCTTTAAGACAGTGTATACATTCAAATCTCCATATTCTCAAACTATAAGAAATGTAAAGAAAGTTATATAGAGAATACTCCCATCACAGAGCTATTTTCTTATAATTTAGGACCTGGTGATGTTCAGAATATTCAGAGAGCTACTTTCCTATAGTTTAGAAATATTCTAAGAGGCTTACAATATTCTTTCTCGTGTGATGCTCAAGTGAAGTATAGTGTCTTGGCTCATGCAAAATGGGCACAGAAGACACTTTGGTTGTGGACAACGCATTGACTACTAATTGACTAGAATAGAAGAGAGACAGGGTCGTCAATTCTATTACTTTCCACCTTCAATTTACGTGTACTCTTAATCCTATTATCCTTTGTGTGTATCTTTTTAGTAAAGCATGCATATCCTTTTGCTTTAACAAAAGGAGAGTACGTCTAAGGACTCCATTTTGTATTACAAAGAGCAACACCACTTCCCAAATCTAGAAAATTAAATAGTCAAAAGTTAACTTCCCATGAGCCATTCTAGTTTCCAGTTATTGTTTTATGATTAAGACCTTCAAAGTTATGGACATAGGCTTTTCTTATGATAAAGACCTTCTTTCATAATGTGTTATATCATCAAAGAGAGTGTATTTAAAACCTACCTTATTCAAAATCTATCACTCCTTCATTAACTTAAGTGTTGATGCATGTCTTGTCTTGTCATCAGATAAAGACGTATGAATATGAATCTTAATCGTTGTGCGTTAATGGCTTTTACATCACTTAGACAGTAATATCACTATTTTCAGATTATCTTCATGTAACAATAACTGATTTGATTATGGCTAGAAAAGTTTATACACTTGTAATAAAATGAAATTACCTTAAACTGTTATACTTATTCATTATTAAAATAATTTGACTTTTCAATATAATAATTATGGAAAGTGATAATGCACAGTTATGAGTGAATCGTAATATGCAACAGATTTCATTGAAAAGACAAATCGTTAATGTTTTTCAAACTCTTTATTTTATAACATTGAACAACAACAACATACAAACTCTAAAACTGTGCTTCTGTACACTTTTATTGAGTAGCACTGTATGGCGCAAAATTCTTTTGACGAACTGATTACAAATAAAAGACATAGTTTATTCTTGTTGGCTAAATGGAAAGCTAATAAGCAAAAGCATTCATTTGACTGAAACCTAGGGAGGACAATAGTACATACTATTTGACAAAAAGTTTTCATACCATTCAGCATTTTTACTCTTAATATATTTGTTAATGCTAGATTAAGATGCTACTTTTTTTCAATGTGACGCAGTATTTGTCAGTTCCAACTTCCAACGAATGAACGATTGTTTGCAGAGGAAGCACCAAATTTGCATTGGAGCTTCACATTAAACAAAATAAGCAGATAAACTGCTCATAAACTTGTCCACTTCTCCGTTTTAATCCACTAAGTTCTGTCATCCTTTTTTATCCTTTCTTTTTATCACTTTACTTACCAACCAATCAAAATCACCATTTTTCAGGAACCCTTGACCTTGTTCGAAATCTAATCCTTTGAAGACATTATGATTGAACGATTGATTGCAGAGGTTTTTTTTTGGGATTTTCCTAATCAGCAACAGATTACGAAATATGGGTATCACCAAGTAAATTGCCTCCCCAAAATATTTCTATACAGATAATTAGTAATCAAAGTGACTGTGCTTGAGGGACCCAGATATACATATACCATCGTCATATTTAATTATATACATTCCTTTTTGCCGAAAGAAGGGGACATGATATCATTTAAGATTTGCATACTCTGGTACCCATCCCCTTTTCTCGGTTTTCTGAAAAAAAAGTAATATTAAACGTAAATTATCAGATATTACCCCAAGATCTAGATCGATTGAAATAGTGACGTTCTTAGATGAATACAATTTAGCAAACTGTTATATTTGCATAGATTTGTATAGTAGATATTGGTAGAATAATCCACAGAAATGCAAGGTACAATAGTATCACTGTTCATGGTGTATAATTCCAAAGAAAGTACCAAACGGAGCTTTAAAATCAACACGGTACTTTTTGCTTTGAAACCCTAAGTATGGTAATACGATGCATCTCAAGAAGAATGAATATCCTTCTATAGTTCCAATAAATATGGCTTCTTCCTTCCTGTTAAATTTGTCATATTTCACTATGCCTGCTTTTGAGTCAGATAGAACGTCGCACCGAATCCATCAATGCACCTTGTCGAACCCTGAAAACTAAGGTAGTATTATACAAAGCTATCCTCTCTTCAGCATCACCAAGGTTATTGACCATCTTTAACGCATCCTTCTGGCAACCTGAAGCTTAAACAAAACATTGCCTGCACAGTAAATAAAAAGCAAAAGCCATGAGTAGGTAACTATACAAGTTCCGGGGTTCTACAAACAAACTAGAAGAATGAATTTGAGTTACCTAAAAGATCAACAACGTGATATAGAATTATTCATACCTTGTTTGGAGCCACGTCCCTAACCCTATGAAATTTTGAATCTTGTATAGGAGCGTTTAAAGCAGATTCTGCCACCTGAAAGATATAATCCAATTAACTATCCGAACAAATAAAATACCTACATTCTATCATTATTGTCCATATCCAAGTAGCTAACAAAAATCTAGATACATAAGCGATCAAGATGGATGGAGGGTTTTTAACACCACAAAACAGTAAAGTCGTTGATATTCTAACCTTAACATAGAAAAAAGAGGAAAACATGAAATGCTTTTAGCACAGTGAACTCACAGCTATGATAGTATCCGGAGTTTCAGTCGCTCTAATGAAGCAATAGCAGTGAATCCATGGTAAACATCCTTTCCAATATTTCTTCTGGATTAATCCCCTGAATGCATCTGGCAGGCCATTATCTCGAGTCAGATATCTGTCTATAAATCTTAAAATGGTAATAAATTATATATAAAAAATGTCTTGCAAAAGAATCTGCATATATTCAATCACATAGTAGAGCATAAACAAAAGGCTAAGAAATAATGTCATTAATGAATATTGGTTTAGATTATGATAGCTGGCTCATTAAAAGAAATAAGTTAAGCCTCAACCAGATAGTCAATGGATCCATCCGACACAAAAAAAGGAAGATACAAAGAATTCTCACTAAAATTGATTGTAAAAATATGCATGTCAAAAAATGTATCAATCTACATCCACTCAAAACAGTAGAGCTGCTCACCAGCCAAGGGGGTGGAAGACAAATTGCCTGCAATTTCAATCTACTAAGCAAAGGAACATGTTTGAATACTCCTAATCCTATTACATAGAGAAAAATAACAATCTAACCTAAGGGAATAAGGATACATGATTTGTACAAAAGAAAAAGCTATATTATATCAAATGATGTAGTACCTAGAAACTGAACAGCAGATGCAGGCAGGTTCATTATTATGTGATCAATATGTTCCCAAGGTTTTGTGACAGACATTTCAGAGCCTCTCATTCTCTTGTTTGTGCTTCCTTTTCTCCCAACCTCTACATCCCCTGTCAAATGAAAACAACTGTAATTTTACTTACAAAACTTACATAGATTACTGTTATCAATATTTCAATTGTTTCCTTAGAAGATGGGGACTATTAAACAAAAAAGTTGTCTTTTAAATCTTTTATAAGCTAGAAAACGATCAAGTAACAGCTACATTTAGTGACAGCCTGATTTGATACTGCAGTTTGTGGAATACCTTCACGATAACTAGAAGATCTTTTACCAGCAATTACAGATGTAGCAGTGTGCCTGGTTGAACCCTTGATATCCCCTAAATCACTATTATTGTCTTTTGTATCAACTACAATGGGAATATTAGTATTAACTACTACCCAACATGTTTCCATATCATAATTACGATACTTTCAGTTATTTACCATAAAGATATTACCAGTTAGCAACTCATTTTCAGAATTTGATTCAGCATTGTCTTGTACCCTGCATGTGTGACAAGTATCCAAAACAGGAACTTCGGATGAGTGTGCTGATGTAACCTCAGTATTTGGCACTTCCACCAACTGGGACACGAATTTTCTAGCATCCATGTTGTAAGAATAAATACGATCATCAACCTTATTGATTTTGGCATTAATTCTCAGATAGTGAATGCTATCTGGATTTAAATCATTCGCAAAGACTATGCATCCTTTCTGCGCTGCAGGAATGGCAAAAGGACCTATACCAGCAAACATGTCACAAATGGTCTCCCCAGCTTGGAACATTGACACTAACCTTTTGTGTTCATGTTCCAATCTCGAATTCCAATAAACCAAACTGTAATCAAGCCTAAAAGTGGCACCATATTGCTTCACCTCTGTGATCATATTATGCTCTCCTGCTAAAATTTCAAACTCTGGCACACGAAATTCATTTGTAATGGTTCCAACTTTATTGACAATAGTTTTGATTCTAGGATAATTTTTCTGCATAAACAGTGAAAACATGAAAATTAATAGGAAGAACAAGTATAATACAACACAACATGCTTAACAGTTCAAAGATAGAATTCGTGAATGAATCTTCAAATGGACATCTTTGTAACAATTGCAAAGGGAACGCTATTGAAACAAATACAGACTTCAATGCAATATCTTAGTCTGTAGAATAACATCATTCATTTTTGCTTCAAACATACATGACCCAACACAGAAATATGCATGCCAGAAACATAGTAATAAAATGAGGAAGCAGCATCAAATAGATCAAACAGCAACTCAGATTAGGGCAGAAGATTGGGAAACCAAGCTCCTTAAAGTAGAGCTAGTCCCCTTTGTTAAGACTGACAGTGCGAGACTAAAAAATTAGCAAGGGAATTCTAGAGATGCATAGAATACCCTAACCCACCCAAAGCCTCTCCATTCACTTCAATCTAGCCTTAACTCTCCCAGATCCTTCCCTCTCCTGTTCTCTTTACGCTAACCAGTCACCTCCTTTTGCCATAATACACCTTGCCAAGTAGGCAAGGTTGTTATAGCACTTTACAGTCCAAATTCCTCTCTGCTCCTTCTGACATTTCCCTAAAAGTAGCAGTGATATGAAGCCATATATGCTGCAGCAATAGTTATTTTATATACCAGAACAGAGAACAGTCTAATGCTGACTATTCCAACCCAAAATCAATTAAAAGAACAGAATTCAGTGAAGACAATCATCGCATCTTCATGTCTGACAAATAAACAAGACTATTTAAAAAATATATATTGAAACTGAGACTTGAAGTCTTAAACCTTAGTGTAGTCCCACATACATCATAAATAACCTTCGCGATAACATCTTTGTAGGGAAGTAATTCATCATGTAGGTTTAAATGGGCAATTTGACCTGTATAGGTAGAACAACTGTTAGTTTACCTGGTATCAGTGGCTGACCAAACAAATTCAATTGTAAAAGAAAATGAACACTACTCCCCTCTGAAACATAATTAAGGAATTTGCAAAGCATGTGTGCTGACCGGATAAAAAAATGAAATAAATTATATTTGTAGCATTTAAAAAGGTCAAACAACTAAATACTTAACTATTGTTTCAAAGGATGAAGGCACCTCCACTCCAGTAGGCAATATCTGCTTCAGCACATGATCTAAAAATTTGTTGTACAATTGTAAATAATTTAGGATGGGGGAAGGCACGCTATAGGAAACAAAAGAATCATTAAAAAAAATGTTTCTAACTAATGTAATACCAACATAGCATAGCAATATCACTTTGTTAAATAATAAGATAGTTATATTTTTCCACTTATTATATTTTTATAAGAATAAAATGTAAATATTTTATCGAAGTTATGATACTTCTTAGTAAAGAGGCACTTTGAAGCAACTACTCCATCAATATAAAAAATTTCAAGATGAAAGGCAGCCTCTGCTGTATGGTTTAACAGCAGATTGCACTCACTCACCTGCACTCCAATACGAATACCCTAGCGTCAAGGAATAGGGCACAACTTCAATCTTACACAAGCCATTAAGCTCATCAACCTTTTGTTTTGGAATATCAGATAAATCTGCCCCACAACATTCAAACAAGTAATAGATAAGAATTTCTGTGGCAAGAATATAGAAGAAAAAGTTCATGCACACCTTCATTCTGAATTTTGTCGGATAAGATAAGGTAACGGTTTTTATCACAGGTAGGGTCCTCAATGATGGGTTTGACTCGGGGCTTGTCGAACAAGTAACTACACAATCAATAAAACAGAAGTTAAAAACAAAAGCAAATGAATAGAAAGACTGGGTAGAGCAAGGTACCGACCCATTGAGGATCCGGGTGGCAACCTTGCAATGTTGGCAAGGGATTCGAAGAGCCCGTAATTTGAATTGCACATCAAACTTGCTCTCATCAAGATGTGATTCTGATAGCTTCTGACGGCCAGCAACTGCATCATTGTCATCAGAAAGCAAGTTGTCACGTGCAGGAGCTAGCTTGTCAGGACTCTTCTCAGCTTCCCCGTTCTTAACACAATTCATTTCAAGAGGTCCACTGCCCATTAGTCTATTTGAAAAACCTAGAAATTATAACATTCATCAGAATAAGACAACATCACCACCAAAAGTACACTGTTTTGTGGGTATCACTTCTTATTTAATGAGCCTCAGTCAGGATTTTGTAGTTTCCAATAAATTTAACCAATAGTAGATGGTGTTAGCATTCTAGAAAAATGCATAAAAAACAAAAGGAAAAATGAAGAAACAATGTATGCACTTGAGAAAGGAAGAGAGAGAGATTAACACATCTAAAGATTGATTTAGTTGCAACTTCCACACGTTCAATGTGATCCAAAGAATGAATTCAGTTCCAAAATGGTAAAGGATTGATGATGTAAATATTGATAGTCAAGAAAGCTGAATGATTGCAGCAAATAATTACAAAAAGATAAATACCAGCTCTAGCAAGACTAGCAGCAATGGCTCAAAGACAATCTGGTCTCTCAGAAAGGATATTGTCATATAAACACATGTATGCAATTCGCAGTAAAAAGCCACACTGCAAAATCAATCCATCGCATGTATAAGGGTCACCAAACTGACCAAAGTGTTGCACAAAAACAGTGTACTGTGTTAAAACTGGTGCCGGTGTATTGTAGACTATCAATTGAGTAATCACGCTTTTTCTAACTTAAAAGAGAGGGGAAAAAAAGAGGGACAAAGTGGACAAATGAAGTTCCAAAGAATAGATTCCGAGAAGGCTCAGGTCAAATGATGAAAAAAACAAAAATGACAGCCCCCATTAACCTCCAGTGGAATTGAGATCCCTAATACAAACTGCCTACCTCAAAACTAAGCTGCTCCTATCAGCATTGTGATTATTTAAACTCAACAAAGACTAAATCGTGACAATGAAATTGAAAGATTTTCAGCACATTCCAAGGGGTTTATACATGCCAATTAACTTTAACACTGACACATTCATCCCACTTCCTATATTCTCGTTTACCCAAACTGAAGGTGGCGACCCCAAAATTATTTGCCAAACAAATGAATGCTGTGCCAACGATCCTTTTCAGTTTCAATGCAAAAGTCGACTCTGAAAAACAATAATCCTATAAAAAATTATTCATTGGCTTAAAAATACAGCGCCAACAATGTGAAGACTAGAACCGTTCACCATCCGGAAATGGACAAGAAACCTATTAATTTAATTTGACATTAAACTCAAAATATACTTTGGTTGACGGTAAGACAAACTTCACTCAATAAGACATATAGCTCAATACTGTATCAACCCATTTACTGCATCTTCTCTCATTCAATCTCAGTCACTAATTCATTATTTGTCCAGTACCCATAACCAGTACCTTACAGTTTTTCATCCATAAAGCAGCAACTTTCGAAAACCTAACAACTAGCACAATTCTTATGGTGACAGAGAGTCACCACCAAATTTACACAACGACAAAGACAGTGGTTCTAACTTAATAGACACATTATAAAAAGAAAAGACATGTACTTTTGCTGTTGTTGGAATAAGCAGAGTGGAGAAGGAGAAGTACCTTGGCAAAGGAAGCAGTTGAAAGCAAGTAGGAACTGAAAGAGAAAACTGAAGAAAAAGGGTAGGGTTTTATACTAAGATCTAAAAGGGATAAAAAAGTAAATAACAAATAATTTATGAATCTCGTTTTCCTCCCAACCCTATTCACTATTGCTCCCTCTACTTGTAATATAATAATATTATTATTTAATAATAATATTAATTAATAATTCTACAATTTCTGTAATTGTTAAATTACTAGGATTTTATCAGCGCAACGAAAAGGATTTAATTAAATCAAAATAAAAAGAAATTATATCCATATGTTTTTATATTTTATTATTAGTAAAAACTTATAATTGATTCATATAATATATAAATGACACTTTCATTATTAGAGACTCAAATTTTACCTGATAGTTATAAATATAATTAAAATATATCAAAAACAACTCATGACACTTAAAGTATATAAAATAACAAAAGAAAAAAGCATACAAAGAGTTTTATAAATTATAATGTAAAAGTTATAATGTCAATCATTTAAAAAATATTATTGGTATAAATTTAATTAATAAATTTATGATACATGAATATAATTATAATTATATGTAAATATTTAACATAAAGAGGAATATAAAAAGTAAAGCACGAAAATTATATGCATAAATTTATTTTCATATTAAGGTGTGTGGTTTGTTTAAAGGGTGTGGAATCGTAAGATTCTACAATTTTATTTATATATTTTATTCTATTTAAATTTTATGCAGGATCGTTCTACAGCAAGATTGTATAGATTGTCAAATCAAATCGTAAAAACGTGTGATCGCAAATCTTTTGTCATACTTTTCCTCTTCTTTCCAAATTTCAACCTTATTTTAAATAAAGAGTCTCTCATTTCAAATATATGATAAATTAATATTTAATTTTAAATAAATTACAGCACTAAGGATAAAGTGATTAATTATTCATTATAATAAATTAGTAATATAAAAATTTATTTTATTTGAATTTGATAATAAATATTACAGACCACATTCACAGACATAAGTGCCACTTAACTTAACATATACACCATCTTCATGTCCTGTTTGAGCACAACAAAAATTACAATCTTTAAAGCCTCAATTGCATATCCATCCATTGCAATCTGCTAGAAGCTTCTGCTGATCCTTCACTCATTGTTCTCCACTTACTGACACTGTTTAACAAAATACTTCACAATTACAATCTTTAGAGCCTGCATTGCATCTCCATCCATTGCAACATGCTGAAAGCTTTTGTATTGTTACTGATACTTCATTTATTGAAATCCCTTCAAACACTTTGGCCAAGCCTTCCATAAGTTTCAGAACAGCTTGGCCTCCCATCCAATCCCTTCAACACACGTTGGTCAAGCCTTCAATAGGTCCCAAACAGTGGCCTCCCATCCAATCCTTTCAAACACATCGGCCAAGTCTTCAATAAGTCCCAAAGCAGCTCAGTCATCTCTCATATATCTTCAAACACCTCAGCCAAGCCTTCCATAAGTCCCATAACAGCTCAATCATCCCTCATATACCTTCAAACACCTCGGTCAAGCATTTAATAAGTCCCAAAACAACTCGGTCATCCCTCATCATACCTCCAAACAACTCGACCCACTTTTCAAGGCGATGCATAAATAAAAAAAACACACAAAACTAAAATATATTTAATTATTATATTATTATTTAATTTTAATATATTATGTAAAATAACTTATTTAATTTTATAATAGTTGTTTAAAAATATATATTGTATGAATTTGATTTGTTAAAAATTGAAGAATTAAAATAAAAATAAAAAATAATAATAAATACTATATATTAAATATAAAATAATAACGCATAGTATTCATTAATGAAAAATCATTAAATTTATATACTCAATAAAAATTACTAATAAATTATGTTTTAAAAATTGAAACTTTATTAAAACATAATATAAAATAAGATAAGAAAATTTCAATAATATATTCATTAAATATGAAGACAAAGGTCATTGTGCATACACAAAACCTGTAAGGATCATTAGAACTGACAAACAGGGGTTTCAATTTTGTAAAATACAATAATAGGTGCGCCTCTTTAATGCACACGTGAGCCAGGTTTACATCTATTTATTAATTTCACTGCCAATATCAAATATATCAAATTTCTACCACATGTAGTATGTGCCTTATTTAAGTTTTGTGCTTGTATCAAGTTTTTACATAAATGTGGGTCCTACCCTCTTCACATTCACCTTTGCACTAAGTTTGCATGGAAGTATAGACCACCTCTTAACATTGTTTACTAAGTTTGCATGGAAGTGTAGACCACCTCTTAACATTGTTTAAGATCACATGTCTCTAACACATGTATAGAGATTTTTTAATGCAATTAAATTATGACCTTTATATATATATGTTGTCAACTAGCACTACCCAATTCACCAAATTAAAATTAAAAAAAAAAAATGAGCATTCTCTTCTCTTATGTTATTCTAGACTTTCCATCCCCCTTCAAAGTTTCAACCCTATTTCAAATGAAGAGTCACCAATTTTAAATGAATGTCACCCTTTGTGTTATATTAATTCACTTTATTAATGTTTAATTGACAGAAAAAAAAAAATCACAGTTAACTGGAGGTTATTATAATTTAATGGGATTAAAACTCAATTAAAAGTGATTTTTTAATGGGATTAAAACTCAATTAAAAGTAATTTAAAATTGTGTTAATAAAAAATAATAGACAAGTAGGTAAAAATGGGTTTACAGGAAAAAAAAATACAAGAAAAAGTTGAAAGATTAACCAAAGAGTCTATAATTGTAGTGCTTAGAAACTCAAATGACAGGAGAATAAAAGAAGAGAGGAGAAATATTTTTTTGATAAAACTAGTCTTTAACAGGTCCTAATTGTATTGTTTTCTTTGCATGCATGTGATGGTTTGCTTGATCTAAAAATTATATGATGTATATACTTGGAAACAGTCAACATTAAAAAAAAAAAAAAGAGATGCAATCACATACGAATATGATGAGATTATAAACATTTTGTCTAAATCTTAAACCCCTGCCCAAATCTTAAACCCCTCAAACAAAAAGAAAGCATTCAACATTAAAAATAACAACCCATAGCTACCCCAAAAGAAAAGCATGCCCAAATCTTAAACCCCTCAAACAGAAAAGAAATCATTCAACATTAAAAACAACAACCCATAGCTACCCTAAAAGAAAAGTTTTTAAAAGAAATTAGACCTTTATTGAATGCAATAAAGATACTTTCACAAAAGTTGTGGTAATTGGCTAAACCTGCAAAAACTCAATGGTGAAATCTCAAGCCATTCACAAATCCGTAAATTTGATAAAAGAATAAAAATGACTTATCTTTAGAGGTTCTTCCTTGTTCTTCACTTTCTCCACTCATTGTGGAAGCCTTAAGCATACATTTTATGATATCTCAAGAAAATCTAAGGTGAGAATTATGAACAAAAATAGGTAATAAAAAGCAGAGGTCAAACTTTTTAGATCTTTTTCGCCACCCGCCATGAACGACACCTCTAAACCTGTACGTTTTTGTCGGTGGAAGCCTTGGGCATACATTTTATGAATTGTGCCAAGAAAATCCAAGGTGAGAATTGTGAACAAAATAGGTAATAAAAAGTAAGAAAAGGTAAACCCTTTTTAGATCTTCTTCGCCACCCGCCATGAACGACACCTCCAAACCCTTACGTTTTGGTCGGTGGAAGCCTTAAGCATATATTTTATGAATTGTGCCAAGAAAATCTAAGGTGAGAACTGTGAATAAAATAGGTAGTAAAAATAGTAAAAGTCAACCCTTTTAGATCTTCTTTGCCACCCGCCATGAACGACACCACCACCACCAATGGTCCCCTTGATGAGGGTGTCGAGTTCTTCATGTTCCCAGATAGCGAGCTGCAAATATCGAGGCTTGCACCATTTGCTTCAACTATCTGTGGATTCGACCTGAAATTGGAATGTATATTAGAGTTTAAATTGGTTTTAAAAGAACATGTGGGAGAAGCGAGTGTCATAACTTGAATTTTAAATTTGAAATATGAGAGGAGAGACTGAAGGAGGTGTCATAATTTTTGAATTTGAATTTGAAATTTGAAATTTTATGAGCTGAGGGAGACACCAAAGACTTACAAATTGGAGAGATACACATAATGAGACAACCATGATTTGCAAGATGTCACGGAAGTGAGCTTCCACGATTTGATTGTTTGTGATTGACACGTGTGTTGGTTTCCTTTTTGGGTAAATTCTTTTTTAGATTTTTTTTTGTTAAATTCTCTCGTTGTAATACTTGTCAAAAGTTTCCGCTTCTACTACCTACAAATGTCACTTTCTTTTTCTCACCCTAGTCCTTTCGAAATCGTCCGAAACAATTATGCAAGTTAAAGTTTTTTTTAATTATTATTTTATAAGTTAAATTAATTAAAAAAATTACATCTATTTCTCTTAATATTATCTAACATTGTATTCATATTTTAAAATAAATATTTACCTTTCTTATATTTAAAAAATAATAATTACACTTGTGATAGTTTTTTAAGAGGACACTTATCTCTTTTATGTTTTTAGTAAAATCGTGATCTTAAATATAAGAAATGTGATCATTTATTTTAAAACTAATAATATAAAAATATGAATGTTTATTTTTAACCTAAAAACAAATGTGAATGTCATTTTAAAAAAACTTTAGGAGGGTTGAATGATTCTTTTCATTCATTCAATTTTATTCATATGAAGTCTTTAATTTTTGTTTAAGAAAATAATTTTAACTATATTTTAGTAAATATGTTATTTTAAAATAGAACTAGAAAATTAAGAAACACTTTATTAAAAATATAAAGAAATCATTTTATTAAAAAATGAGTGTCTTTTAAAAATGCCTGAAGAAATATGTCATTTTATTAAAGAATATAAGAAAAATATATGTCTATTTTAATTTGTTTTAATACATATATATATATATATATATATATATATATATATATATATATATATATATATATATGTATATATATATA
>Ga0099824_1003998_pt1 | contig 21337 bp, 15 predicted proteins | sample SiratrowhiteBW_FD_76837 | JGI IMG/M metagenome (GOLD analysis project Ga0099824, IMG submission 76837) | Root nodule microbial communities of legume samples collected from California, USA - Siratro white BW | ecosystem: Host-associated > Plants > Roots > Nodule | place: USA: California... | reverse complement strand
TTTTATTTTTTCTGGTGCATTAGTCCCTATATGGGTCGATGTTTGTATTTATAAGTGATACATGACATGACATAAGTTGGTGGTTTCTCTCCCTTACATAACAACACATGCCTTTCAAGTTGGTTTTTAGTTATAAAATGAGTTTTCTTAATTATTTTAAAATACAAATTGATTGACTGACTGAATTAATTGAACAATTATGAGATAAAGATAAAAACAAATTTGATTTGTCAAAGAGAGGAAGGGGAGTCATAATTATGTTTTTTTTTTTTTTAAAGTGAGTGAAAGTAATTTTGTCTGTGGTGTTTATCTAATAAGGAAAAAAAGTAATTTAACAATTCATTAAAATTATACAATCATGTACATAGAATAAGATTATTACATGGATACAATATCAACTGTGGTCGAAAATTTAAGGCTGTATTTCTAGTTTTAGATAGTTGTTTAATAAATGTTTTCTCCAACATTAAAATTACATTCAGTATATTATAAAAGTGAGAAGACACTGTTTTATTGGACCGACAGAAAAAAATATAAAATACTTTTTTCTACATTATGTTTAATAATATAAATAAGTTTAACAACTTATTTCTCCATTGTTAATTATGATCTATTTTTCATAAAGTTATCTTTTACACTAACATAAATTGATAAATATTGGTAGACCTATTCAAATATTATTGTAACATTATTTGGTATACATTAAATATCACATCAATTATTATCGACGATTTTTTTAGACATTTAAAATAATAATGGTTGTTGTGTTGTCAAAAAGACGCAACATATTGAGTATTCCAACTTGCATTCCCAAGTAAAATTATTATTTTACTTAGAACAATACATTTAAATTGACACCACTGTTATAATTTCATTAATATTTCTTATGTCATTAATCGTTCTGTCATAAATATGCAAACAAAAATATGCAAACAAATTTATATGGATATCCATGATACAAACGCCTTGCAGATATAACATTACATTATGTAATAACTAAATAAATCATAACCCTATAACTCTAGTTCTATGGTATAAATACCTAATTCTAGGTTTTAACATGTAACCTAACTTCGATGCTAAACCCAACTCTAATTAGAATGTTATAATAATTTAATTCAACTGGAAATTATAAATGAAAACATGACAAAAATAAATAAAATTAATAAATATTTTATAATCTTAAATAATCAGTGATGTTATATAACGCAGTTTCATAAAATTTTAAAATAATAAAGAAATATTAAATTTTTAAATTACTAATTATATTAATCCTAAATAATTATTTCATTATAAATAAAATAAAGTCCTACATAAATTACAATTTTTATTATTTACTCATTTACCAATCATAAATAATGATGATATGATATGAATTACATTCATATTAAATAATATTTAAATCTTAAATTAATCACTATATTTTACCGGAAATATTTATGATAATATACATAAAATCTTGAATTTTAAAATAATTAACTTCCTTAAAATTATAAAATTACACTTAAAATCTTAAACGTACATCAATTTACACTTATAAATTATCTTTCTTAAAATTTTAAAATAATTAACTAAATTTTCTATTATAAATTACTAATTCTATTTAATCCAAAGTATTTATAAGATTATAAATAAAATGAACTCTTAAATAAAGAATATAAATATTTATTAAACAAAATCTTAGATAATTATGACATCATATATCAAATTACAATTATAAGTTATATTTCTGAAAATTTTTAAATAATTAACTAATATTTTCATTATAAATTAGTATCTATATTTAATCCAAAATATTTGTGATGTTATAAATAAAAAAATATTAAATAATTTTAATTATTAATTATGTCAAATTACAATTATAAATTATATTCCTAAATTTATTAAATAATTAAATAATATTCAAAATTGAAGATTACTAATTATATATATGCAATGGAAATATTTATGATATTAAAAATTTAATTAAATCCTAAATTAAATATAATCATTACTTTATATTTTTAAATAAATTATAATCACAAATTTAAGGAATTAAATTATAATTTTCAAGTAATGCAAATTATAATAGAAATTTCTAATTACATTTAATAATCTTTAGAACCAATCATGCAATACCATATGATTTATTTTACAATTTACTTGTTCAAGCTTTACTTCAACATAAATCACAACAATGTACCTCAACTACATAGGAGCGAAAATCATACTAACAACAACAACATAATAAGAAACTCATTTCTTTACTAATCGACTTGTAACTACAATAATAAAAACCTCTGAGCAACCAACTCTGTCAGTCAAACTTGTGTATACCACTTTTGTTCACCACCTATTAAACCATCTTAAAATGGTAAACTAAAACAAAACTGACCACTTAATCAATCTTGGAAAAATGATTATTCACAATAAACTTAATATACCACGAAACCTAGTACACCAAAAACTTAACAATCCACCAACCAAACTCACCACATCAACAACAAAAGTCATTGAAATCACTTCTTCTACATACACTTGAAACAAGAGAACAACCATTATCATAATATTAATGCATGCACAGATAAATCACACAAAGAACAATAATACAATGTTTAGACCCATAATCCATGAAGCTTTGTCATGGCGGTTAATAGCCACGTCCTTGCATCTGACACGCTGCCGACATCAACACGCGACAAAAGCATGTACAACACCGCGCCAAATGCAACTTCTTAGGCTGGACACTACCCTTGTTGCTGGATGCACAAAAAGGAAACGACAGTGGAGCGGAGAAGACACGACAGTGAAGTAGAGGAGCGAAAAAAATATGAAAAACATTAAATACAAAATCAAAACAGATTAAATACGAAATTAAAATAGAAAATTCTTCAAATCTCAAAGTACCAAATATTCCAAAAAGGAATTGCATTACATACGAAATCAAAATAGACAAGTACCGTTCATAACTTATAAATTTGGTTAAGAATACCTAAAGAAATCTGAAAGAGAAGAAGCTTATGTGGAAGACCAAGAAGCCAAGAAAAAGGAGAAGAAGTTGTGGAAGAAAAACCAAAAAGAAAAAAGCTAAATAAGGTGTGGAAGAATGCATGCGGAAGAAAAACGAAAAAAAGAAAGTTGAATAAGGTGTCGAAGAACACACGCTGAGAAAGAATAACGAAAAAGAAAGAAGAAGGGGTAAGCTGTGTGGGAGTGTGTAGAAGTATATGAAAAGAAGCATATGCAAACAAAAGGTAAATTTGTTTAATTTTTTCAATTATTTATTTATAATTAAATAATATTATAATATAATATACATTTTAGTTTTTTTATAATCATTATTAATATAATAATTTATATTAAATTATATTAAACTATATTAATAATTATATTAAATAATATACTAGTAATTATATTAAAAATATATTAAATTATATTAACAATTATATTTCTCTAATTTTATCATATGTTTTTTTTTAAATTATTATTATTTATTTAAATTTAAAATTTGAATAATATTTTTTTAGTTTACATTTTTCAATTTAATATTTAAATGTAATTTTTTATATAATAATATAATTAAGTTATATTTACTTTATTTATTATATAGAAAATTAAGATGAATCAACCTATAGAAAGAGATGAAACAAAACCCTCGTGGAGATAAGAAAAACTCTTGGTGATGGAAATAATATGATCAAATGCAGTCTATGTTGATTTTTCATTCAATGCACCTTACACTAGAGCAAGAGCTTTCAATGCACCTTACACTAGAGCAAGAGCTCATTTATTGAAAATTAAAAGAGAATGAGTTAGGATTTGTCCAAATGTGATTGCATCGAAACTTACTGAGTTTAAAAAATTACACATTGAGACAATATTGAAAATAGAAATTTCAAAGAAAAAAAAAATCTTCCTCTACCACCTATATCTGATTAAGGAAATTAGACAAATCTTGGAGTTAACCCCAAACTCAAAGGTCCTTTACAAGCTTCTTTTAATATTCAAGTGAGGGATACTCTAGAGTATGAAATTACGAGGATGTTTATTACTCAAATCTATCATTTCATTTAGCGAGAAGTCCTTATTACATTACTGCATTTTCTTATGCAACTAATATTTCTAATCTTAGTGGATATGTACCATCAACATATAATAAATTGAGAGATCCTTTGCTTTCAAAAGAGAGAAGTCATGTAAAAACCTTTTGCAACCTATAAGAAACTCATGGAATCATAAAGAGGTGACAGTTGTTAGAGATGGGTGGAGTGATCCCTAAAAAAGGCCACTTACAAATTTTATGGATATCACTGAGAGTGGATAAATATTTTTAAAGTCAACAGATGGATCTGGTGAGATAAAAGACAAAGATTTTATTATTAGACACATGAGAGATTCAATTATGGAGGTTGGGCCAAATAATGTGGTACAAATTATAATTGATAATACAATTGTATGTAAGGCCACATGTATGCTCATAGAATTGGAATTTCCTTTAATTTGTTGGACTCTTTATGTAATACACACATTGAAGCTAGCATTGAAAGATATATGTGTAGCAAAAAATACGGAAAGTAATAGTCTTGCTTATGATCAATGTTCTTGGATCTCACAAATTGCTGATGATGCTACATTTACTAAAAATTTTATTGTTGGGCATTCTGTGATAATATTAGTTCAATAGCTTCAACATATTGAAGTTGCTTTCTGTTGCTCCAACAAGATCTGCTTCAACCATAGTCATGCTAAAAAGGTTAAAAGTTTGAAAAAAGGACTTTAAGAGATTGTTATTAGTGATGAGTGGTCCTCTTATGGAGAGGATAATGTGGCTAGTGCACAATTTGTGAAAGAAACTTTGTTGAATGATAATTGGTAGATGAAGGTTGATTATATAATTCCTTTTACTGCCCCTATTTATAATGTTATCAGAAAAATAGATACGAATATGACTACTCTTCACTTAGTATATGAAATATGGGATTCAATGATTGAAAACGTGAGAAAGCTCATATTTCAACATGAAAGAAAGACAAAAGTTGAACATTTATAATTTTTTGAGAGAGTAAACACAATATTAATTGATCTTTGGACCAAAAGTAACACATCTCTTCATTGTCTTGCTCATTCTTTAAATCCAAGGTAATGCTAAATTATTTTGTGATTATATTTGTTGTATTTATCTTATTTTAAATATTATTAATTTATAATATTATGTTAATTTATGTTTATCTATTTATAATATTGTAGATATTATAGTCATGCATGGTTAAGTAAAGATTCACAAAGACTTGCTCCACATCAGGATGTCAAACTTACTTATGAAAGACAGAAATGTTTTATGAGGTACTTTGATGATCCAGATGTAAGAAGACAAGTAAATATAGAATTTGCAAACTTTTTAGATGGAAGAGAATATTTTGCCGATGTTGACTTAAGAGATAGAGGTAAAATGGATGAAAACACATGGTGGATTGTTCATGGAGCTCATGTACCAACACTTCAGAAGATAGCTTTTAAGCTACTTGGACAATCATATTCTTCTTCTTGTTGTGAAAGGAATTAAAGTACCTACTATTTTGTACATTCTTTGAAAAGGAATAGCATGACATCTAAAAGGACGGAAGATCTAATATATATCCATAGTAATCTTCGTCTTCTCTGAAGAAACTCCTCAAAATACAAAAAAAGGAAACTAAATAAATACAAGAAAAATCTCATTTACCTACAACAAAAATAAGTATGTAATGAATAACATCCATATGTAATCTAAAATTATATACGGATTACACATGAACAAAAATCCATATGTAATCAAGATGTAGGTAATTTACATACGGATTTTACATACAAATTTTTTTGTGGGTAATTACGTATAGATTTTATCTACGGATTAAATTCGTATACCTACACAGGTCACAACCGCTGCACCAACATCAACTTTGGGATTATATACTCATTATTATTATTATTATTATTATTATTATTATTATTATATTATGACTCTTATTATTATTATCAATATTAGTAAGTATTATATTAATAGTACCAAATAATAATAATAATAATAATATCATTATTAATTGTAATCATATTAATAATAATATTAATTATCATATTAATATTAATATTAATTATAATAATAATATTAATAAATATAATATCAAAAATAATATTAATAATAATAATATTATTAGTATAATTAATATTAATATTAGTATTCAAAATAATAATATCATTCATAATATGAATAATAATTATAACTATATCATTATTATTATTATTATTATTAATAGTAATAATATTAACAATAATAATAATTGTCGCGACCTGGATCACGACGGCGGGACGAGGATTTAAAAAAAGAAAAACATAAAATTTATTTTTGAATTTCAGAGAAAAGGAGTCGCTACCATACTTTATTATGAAAAACTATGAAAAAAACAAAATTGAATAAAACAAGTTTACGAAACCAGATATAGGTTCAGGAGTCGGTTATGCGTGGGCAAGGTATTAACACCCCCACCGTACCCATCTTAAGACGGTATGAGTAAAACGAGTATGATTTTATAGAATCTTTATTTTTCCTCTAAAATAATAAAAGAAGAGCAGGTAAGAATAAAATAACAATTTTTAAATTAAAAGGCCCGACAAGGATTGACCTTGCTCTTACGTATTTCTATCATTGATAGAAAATCAGGACATACATAGTTCTAATAGCAAAATTTGGTTGTTAAAGTGTTTAACGTTTTTGAATTTTGAGAATTTTATATGTTTTACAATTTTAGAAATTTGATACTTTTTAATTTTTGGAAATTTTTATATTTTTTTATTATTCTTTTAAGATTATATTTCATTTTGGATATCGTTAGACACGTATGATCTTTTGATAATTCAAATGAAATTAAAACTTTTCGAATTAACTCCATGTATGACACAAATGGTTATTTAGGAATTTAATCAAAAATTAAAAAAAAAATTCTGCCTGACGCGTATGGTCATTTGGAATTTTAATTGAAATATTTCAAGTAAAACACAAAAGAAAGACTTTATATAAAAAACTAAAAAATTCTTTTTGAAATTAATGAAACGGAACAACACTAAAATAAAAAAGATAATAGCAAAATAAATCCAAAAAATGTTAAGTTGAAACACAACTCTATTAGACCATTCTCTATATTACTATTTCTTTATTGTCATGCTGCCATAAAAAGAATTAGACAAAACCTAGTGGCTATAACCATGCTACGTTACTTTGCTAATTCATTAATGCTAATTTTAATTGATTTAAAACTTTGCCATTTTAAAAATATATTTTAACACAACCCCATCCTTCACCTCCATGGTTTTTTTTCTGTGTTGTTCGTCCTTGCAAATTCTGTAACCCGCAATGCATTTGAATTTTTGAATGAGTTGCCGATTACCCATTCTGCAATTTATTTTTGAAATTATAATAAGTTGTGGATTAGGTAATCCGCAAGTCATTCGAAATTTTGAATGCATTGCGGGTTACACAATCCGCAACTTATTTTAATTTCAAAAATAAATTGTGGATTCTATAATCCGCAATGTATTCCAATTTCAAATTGTATAATCAGTAACTTGTTCATGACTTGATGATAATGGTAGTTAAATCCCCGCATCTGTTCTCCTTCTTTATCTGTACAAACCTAATTTTATTCAATGCAATTAAAGTCTGACTTTGTTATATGTGTTGTCACCCTAACACCACCCATTCTTGTAATTAAAATTAAATGAAGAGTCTCTTCTGCTGCACGCTTATTCTCATTCCAAGTTCCAACCCCATTTTAAATTATGAGTCTTCTGCTGCATGCTTGTTCTCATTCCAAGTTCCAACCCATTTTAAATGAAGAGTCTTCTGCTGCATGCTTGTTCTCATTCCAAGTTCTAACCCCATTTTAAATGAAGAGTCTATTCTATTACTCTATACCCATTTCAAATGAAGAGTCTCTTTTCCTCCTCTACACCCATTTTAAATGAAGAGTCTCTTAGATTGCTATGTTAAAGAGTCTTTGAACATTCACTCCTCTTTCTTGATTGGTTTCATTTCAAATTCAATTAAAATAAAACTAAACTAATTGAATTAAGGCAAATGAAGAGTCTCTGTAAGTTCACTCGTCCTTCTTAATTGGATTTCTTTTCAAATTCAATTAAAATTAAATTAAATTAATTTAATTAAGACACTTTTAACTATCTCTTCCTCTTCCTATCAAATTATAAAATCTCAGTCACACATCCAAAGTCATTCGAGCATACACTCATAAGATTTTCTTCTTTATTGTAAACTCTTCACAATCTTACTCAAAATCTACCTTGTTGCGGATTGTACAATCCTTAATTATTGAAATTTTTTCTATGAATTGCGGATTGTACAATCTATAAGTCATGAAATTATAATTTCAGACTTGTGGATTGTATAATCCGCAATTCATTGAAAAAATTTCAATAAATACGGATTGTACAGTCCGTAACGATGAAGGTGTAGGAAAAAATATTGCAGATTGTAACATCTGCAACTTTAAAATATTTTATTTCAGACTTGCAGATTGTACATTCCGTAATTCATTTAAAAAAATCCTATCATTGCGGTTGTACAATCCGCGGAACCTCTACTTAACTTTTAACCTATTTCTCTAACATTAAGGGCATTTTGGTCTTTTCCTCAGGACTAAAATTGTAATATTTGAAATTGTGGAGGTGTAGGAAGATATTGTGGAGGTGCAGCAAGAATCCGTCCCTCACTTGGTGCCAAAGCAACCTAATTGGGCTAAGCCCAAACTAAAGGGACTGCACCACTTTTCACTTCAGATTTCACTTCCTGTGCCTATTTTACATTTATTTATTTTTTAATTCAATTCACTGCCAATGCTATTTTATTCACAAGCTGCCTATTTTCTCATACTGCCATATATCCTATTCTTTCTTCCACGTTACCAAGCCACAAATGAATTGGGCGAGAAGCCTAATTAAAAAAACATTCTAGGTACACTTTTATCCTAAGCTACTCTACTATAGGCCTGACGTGTCAATCCCTCAAAAACAAACCCCTAAAATAGAATATAACAAATGTAATATAATAAATAACCGATTCTGTTATAAAATCTTAATAAAGCAACTGATATAGGAGAATGAGCCCAACTCTTTAAGCTTATTATTACGTTTATAAATATAGGTTTGATCACATCACAAAAGAAAGTACTTTTAAACTCTGATCTATATCCCTATGTACTCTAACCCTAAACTGACTTGAGCGTCAAAGTGTCTGCAAGACCTCCCTTTCGGGACGGTGGACTTGAAGCAGCAAGGAAGGAGCAGCAGAAGGTGTAACTCGCAAGAGAAGCAACTCTAGAAGACATTGTTGTTGCTAGAACCAACCGATCTCTTATGAGAACAACTACATTAGGGTTTTTGTCTTTGAAAACAAAATTGAATGTGATTCTTGGTGTTAATATCTCTTGTTATTTTGGTGTTCATGGTTTTTTTTTTTTTTTGAAATAAAAAAAGAAATTAACACATTAAACAAATTTTACATGCCTCTTGAAGCGCTTTTCTTTGACTTTCGTAAATTTCTGAAAGTGGTATCTTCTGTTCTGATCGGGGCTTCTTCCTTCTCTCTTTCTCTCTCCTTTTTTTTTTGATGAAATTGGAATTGACTTCTATAGTGATGGCGAGGATTGAGAATACGGTGCATGAGAGAGTGGTTGCCAAGTTTTATGATGAGCCAAATTCTTAAATTGATGATAGAGTGTTATGAGTTTCGATGCATCAATACTTTCGTTATAAATTAAATATTTTTGTGAAAAAGTTGCCAGAAATATTAAAAAAGGTTGTTTAGAAAATAAACAGAAGTAAAGTTCTAGAAACTTTTACGAAAATTTCAAAAATATAACAAAAAATATGAAAAAGAAACCATTAAGAAAAAAAGCTGCAAATTGAAGTTATATAAGTTTTCTTATTCAAAATGACACTCGAGATATATAATAGAAACTTGAATTTGAAAATATAAAATAAATGTTCAATATATATGAAAATAGATAATATACGTATGAAAATAATTTTTAAGATCCGAAATTTTGAGAAACGCAAATTTAAAGTAATAATACTAATGTAATTTAAAAAAATATATAAGAAATAAAATGACTATAAATTTACAAATTAAACTCGTATGACGATTTAAAGTAAATTCAGTTCCATCACCATATAAGTCAACTCCAATTTCATCATAAAAAAAGAGTGAGAAAGAGGTAAGGAAGAAGCCCTGATTAGAACAGAAGATTTGACTTCCAAAAATTTACGAAAGTCAAAGAAAAGCGCTTCAAGAGGCAGGTAAAATTTATTTTGATGTAATTTTTATTGTCTGATACGTTTATCTTTATTTCTATAAAAAAACATGAACTCAAAAATAGTAAGAGATTTGTAAGATATTAACATCAGAAAATCCTCCTCGATTCGAAGAAGGTTTTAAGAAACCTAAACAAAAATCATAAGAAAGAAGGTTTATTGTAAATGATTATCTTCCTCATGGTAGCGTTTCTCACTACTATTGGCTTCTCGCCTCCATCTCTCCAAGGGGCTTCACAGAGCAAAACCGGCTATCGCTCTAGGGAAGGCTCCAATAGTTAAAACAACTAATACTACAATAGTGAAAAAACACTAGACTAATACTATAATTATACGATTGTCTTGAGCATGCCAGTTTCCTCACATTTTCGTGCCCATAAATCATTCCAAACAGATTTAACTTTAAATTATTCTGAATAGTCGAACCAAAATAACTCAAATGAGAAGAAATACAAGACAAAATAATTTACACAATAATTAAACGTCAATCTAAAACAAATTAAAAAATTGAAGTTATCTTTAAAAGTAAAAATATAGAAAATAAATTTCAATAACTTTTTAAATTAAACTTAGTTTAGATTTATTGAATAATAAAAAATAAAGGTTAATATTTTCAAATTAAAATTACACAATTTTTGGTTGCAAATACATCATTGAATAAAATTTCATAAAATTTCTTCTAAATAATTTTTTATTTGATAACTCAGTAAAATTTATTTAATAATAAATAACAAATGAAACAGTGTCGTTGTTGAGTCTGCAATTTCTATTTAGAAAAAATGCTACATAAGGAGACATATGATGAAATTTCTGGCTACATTTTCCTTCGACTAGGATTTTTCCCTGCAGTCAGCTCTAGCATACATTTATGCTATCAACAAATCGTAGTGGTTTTGATTTATCGAAGGCCTATTCAAAAATTAAACTTAAAAAACATGGTGGATTGTTGACAAAGCTCAGATATCAACACTTCATAAGATAGCTTATAAGCTATTTGGACAATCATGTTCTTAAGCTACATTAGGATTATGTATTTGAAAACAAAATTGAATGTGATTTCTAGTGTTAATACGCATTACACAGTAAAAACAACAATCAATTAGAATAAATATAGTAACACATGAAACAATTTTACGTGCCTCTTGAAGCTTTTGTTCTTTGACTTTCGTAATTTCTTGAAGTCGTATGTTCTTTTCCGAACACGACTTTTTTCTTGTCTCTTACTCATTCTTTTTTTGCTTTTCAATTTTTGTTGCTTTCGAGTTCTTTTTTTTTTTTTGAGTTCTTTTTTTCCTTCCAATTTCTTTCGAATTCTTTCTTATTTTCTTCTAATTTCTTGTTTTCTTCTCTAATACGAAAGACCATCAGAGTAATTTCTTTGGCACCAACTTAAAAGAAAAAACTCACCGAAAGAAATAAAAAGAACTCAAAAGAGATCGGAAGACAAAAGAAAGAAAGAACTCAAAAGTAAACATCATTGGAAAGCAAAAAAAGAGTGAGAAAGAGACAAGGAAGAAGCCGTGATGGGAAAAGAAGATACCACTTCAAGAAATTATAAAAGTTAAAGAATAAAAGCTTGCACATAAATTTTGTTTGATGTGTTACTGTATTGATTAATTGTTTTTAGTGTGTAATGTGTTTATCTTTATTTCCAAAAACATTACTAACTTGAAAATAGTAAGAGAGACGAGATTTGTGAGATACTAACGGAAGGAAATAATCTAATTACGGTTTTCAATTTAGTCTATTGTAGCATGAGTACATCAAATTATATGAAGATAAGAAGAGTCAGAACCTGGAATAAAGAGAGAACTTTAATTTATCACATATTGGTTCTGTCCTTTCCTGATCAATGGTCTCTGCAAAGAAGAATAAGAGAGAAGACTGTGTACAAACTGCTCCCAAGGCCAGAAGCATATACAAATTTCTGTCTTCTTTATTCTTTAATAGGATAGAAATAAAAACTGACTCTGGACAGTTGTAGGGACTCTTCTATATAGTATTAATTAATAATGGACTCAACCCACTATTATTAGTTGACCCAATAAATATACACACAATATAAACAATATTATTTTATGTAACCAAATAAATAATAACAATAATAGTTACATAATATTTTGGCAAATAAGTTAATATAGAGCAATTACTAATTTATATATGTCCACAAAGTAATTAATCTAAGAGTAACATCAGAAATTACATTCAATTTTGTTTTCAAATTACAAAAAAAAAAGAATGCATAGTTAATTGTCCTCGGTTCCAGGAATTGAATCCTAATCAACCAAAAAACAATCAGAAACCAAATTCAATAATTTGTCAGAACCCAAACAAAAATCACAAGAAAGAACAAAAAGAAAAATGAGAGAGGCTTGGCCGAATTCATTTGTGGCTTGGTAATGTGAAAGAAAGAATAAGATATATGTGCAGTATGAGAAAATAATGATGAATCTAAAATAGGCACAGGGAATGGAATTTGAAGTGAAAAGTGGTGCATCCCATTAGTTTGGGCTTAGCCCAATTAGGTTGCTTTGACACCAAGCGAGGAGGATGAGTGAATTGACACATTGTAAGTGCTTGGCCCGTTTCTTCTTTGTATGATTTGTTATAGTTATAAATCAATTTAAATTAGCATTAATGAATTAGCAAAGTAACGTGACATCGCTATAGCCATTAGCTTTTGTCTAATTCTTTTTATGACACTATGACAATAAAGAAATAGTAATAAAGAAAAGGGTTCAATTGAGTTGTATTCTAACTTAACATTTTTTGGATTTATTTTGGTATTATTTTTTTTTATTTTAGTGTTGTTCTATTTCATTAATTTTAAAAAGAATTTTGTAGTTTTTTATATAAAATATTTCTTTTGTGTTCTACTGGAAATATTTCAATTAAAATTCCAAATGACTATACGTGTCCGGCGGATTTTTTTTTAAATTTTTTATTAAAGTCCTAAATGACCATTCCTTTCATACATGGAGTTAATTCGAAAAGTTTTAATTTTGTTTAGATTATTAAAAGGTCGTACACATCTAACAATATTCAAAATAAAATTTAATCTTAAAAAAATAATAAAAAAATATAAAAATTTCCAGAAAAAGAAAAAATATCAAATTTCTAAAATTAGAAAACATATAAAATTATCAAAATTAAAAAACATTAAACACTTTAACAACCAAATTTTGATATTAGAACTACGTATGCCCTTATATTCTATCAATGATAGAAATATGTAGGAGCAAGGTCAATCCTTGTCAGACCTTTTAATTTAAAAATTATTATTTTGTTCTTACATGCTCTTATTTTATTATTTTGAGGCAAAATAAACATTTTATAAAACCACACTCGCTTTACTCATTCGATTAAAATACCGTCTTAGGACGGGCGTTGTAGGGTGCTAATACCTTCCTCATGCATAACAAACTCCCGTACCTAGATCTGGTTTCGTAGACTTGTTTTATCCAATTCCGGATTTTTCATAGTTTTTCATAATAAACTATAGCGATGACTTCTTTTCTCTGAAATTCAAAATAAATTTTAATTTTTTCTTTTTTAATTTAGGTTTGCAGTACCTATTGAAAGTCTAGAAGCAGTAATTATTAAGTAATTCACTTTATTTTGCAGAGCTTCACAATTTTCACAGTTAATTGGCTGACTAGAGTCAAGACTACTGGAAGCTTTGTAAATCATTTCCAAATGATCAAAATCAGTTTTCAGTTATAAAATTTCATCTTCCAGTTGTTTGACTCTGCCTTCTAACCAATTATTCAGACCTTTAAGTCTATTGTTAGATAAGGCCAGTCTGTTTGCTTCTTCATGGGTTTCACGAAAAGCTTGAAGAACTGAACTGTAATTTGTACTGTTAAATGAAGTGCTGAAATTTTCACTACTAACCTCAGAATTCTTTCTAGCCATGAGACACATATTTGCTTCAATGTCTTCCTGTGAAGAGCTGCTGGATGAAGATGCATTGTCTTCCCATGCAATGTATGCCTTTCTTCCCTTTTCAACTTTGTAATTCTTCTTTTCAATGGTCTTTTCTTTGTTAACCAGATTTGGACAGTATGCTTTTATATGTCCTTGTTTGCCACAGCCAAAACAGGTTAGCTTATTTGAATTTGAATCAGGTTTTCTATTATACCTTTTAGGTTGCTGATTCTTTGTCCTACTCTTCAGCTTGATGAATTTTCAGAATTTCTTTGTCAGCAGACTGAGGTTCTCAGTATCACTATCTTCCTCTGAGCTGTCCTAACTGGTTTCAACTTTAGCAGCCTTTGATTTGAGTGCGAGGCCTCTAGTTTTCTTCTCAGCAGATTCCATCTCTTTCAACCTCATCATTTCCAGTTCATGTTCTCTCAATTTTCCAAAGAGTGCTGTTGTGGTAAGGGTTCTCAAATCCCTGCTCTCTGAAATTGCAGTAAACGTGGGCTGCCAACTTCTGTCTAAGCATTTGAGGATCTTGATATTCAGCTCGTCCTTGTCAAATTGCTTTCCAAGCCCGATCAAGTGATTCACTATATGAGTGAATCTCTTCTGCACATAGCAATTGACTCTCCTTGGTGCATTCTGAATAATCCATATTCTTGAATCAACACATGCTTTCTAGCCCGTTTGATGTCAGTAGTGCCTTCATGAGTAACCTCAAGTATATCCCACATCTCCTTTGCAGAACTGCACTATGAAACTCTGAAAAAACTCATTCAGATTTAAAGCTGAAGTTATTATGTTCTTGGCTACACAATCATATTGAACACATTTATTTTCAACATCAGTCAATTCATCAAATGGCTTTACAACAGATATTCCATTCACAACAGAAACTGGAATGTAAGATCCATTCACTATTGCATTCCATATACCTTGGTCAATAGATTCAATAAAAATCTTCATTATCACTTTCCAAAGTTGGTAATTAACCCCATAAAACATGGGTTATAAAGGCTCCCTCGGTAAAAGGTAACTTGTTCTCAACCATGGATCGAAAAACTTGACTAGGATTCAAGTCTTAGCTCTGATGCCAATTGTAAAATATGTTTTGGCCAAGTTCAAGATGGTGGGTGAATTGAACACTTGAAAACTTTTCGCAAACTGTTTGGAGATGATATGTAATGCAAACAACAAAGGTTCAAAAATAGTTCCAGTACTATATCAGTCAACCAGATACAATAAACTGAAACCAGAATACAGTTCTTGAAAACACTATGTATAGTAAAAACAATTCTTGAAAAATTAAATCAAGAAATCAAAGAATTATATCAACTTCAAGTTTATAATGATTTACTAATAAAAAAACCTTTTATCAAACAATACAAACTATGTTAAGTGTATGAAAGCTGTCTTTAATCAACAATTATGAAAGATTAACAATTCTGGAAAAATTGACTGATGAACAGTGAACCCAGTAAGTTGCAAAACTGCAGATATACAGAAAACTAGTATATTGGTTATTAATCAGATTTAGAACTGTTCAGAGTAAATTGTGTTAAAACAGAATATATGTTTTCAGAAATTACTTAAACTGTTTTTAGAAAGTTGATGCAATTATTCAATTAGCAAATTTAAATCGATTATGAAAATTCAAGAAACATAGCAAGATTTAACAAGAACAATCAAGAGATAGAGCAAGAGAGATCAAGACACAAGGTTTTATCCTGGTTCACCCTTCCTCAAGGGCTACGTCTAGTCCCTTACTCCACAGTAAGGATTTCCACTATAAAAAGATCAAACTAGATCAGTTTACAGAAAACAACAACTTGCTACCCGCAAGAATTCACTGCTCCCCGCAGAAAACAATCTACTGAACCTACAGCAGAACCCAGAACTATACATACTCCATTGTATATTCTAGAAAACCCCTTGCTGATCCCCTCAACAAGTTATAACCTGTACAAAACCCACTATACAAACAGAATTACCAACCCAGGTAACTCATAACAGAATAACCTTCAGTATAATGAAAGAATTATCACAAACTCGGCAATACAAGCACTTCTATACAACAGATTACAAAAGTAAAAAAGAAAGGGTATAGAAGGCTTAGTCTGATGATCAGATCAGTGATGAAACTGTCTCAGTCAACTCAAAGCTCCAGTAGTAGTTCGAGAAAACAATTCTTGATGAAAACGATTGATTGATCTTGATCACTAGACACGAAGGCGTTTTTTCTCTCTTTGAAAACTTAAATATTCTTACTCAAAAAATGTTTAGAATGATTTCATATCTGTTTTCAAAAACTGCGCCAAATATTTATAGACAACTGTCTTAAAAATTCAATCAATTGTTTTGGCAAACAGTCGATTGTTTTTTCGAGTTAGGTAAAATAGTTCCTCAAAATGTAATTTATGATTTTAATGATTTCTCAAATCTTTTATTAATTCAGAAAATACTCAAATGTTCCGCTTCAGAGCCACCAGCAGCCGCCAATCAAATTCCACCATCATCCTCGCCAACCTTCGCCAATAGAACTTTCTCAATGGCAGCAAGCACCACTCATCATCCCTCTCCTGCATTCGCTCTCCATTTTCTCTCCAGGATTTGCGTCGCTGCCCTTATCCCTTTTGTCTTCAAACCCTTAATGTAATTTTAAGTGTAATTTTATAATTTTAAGGAAGTTAATTATTTTAAAATTCAAGATTTTATGTATATTGTTATAAGATTTAAATATGAATGTAATTCATGTCATCATTATTTATGATTCGTAAATGAGTAAATAATGAGAATTGTAATTTATGTAGGACTTTATTTTATTTATAATGAAATAACTATTTAGGATTAATATAATTTTTAATTTAAAAATTTAATATTGATTTATTATTTTAAAAATTTATGAAACTACTTTATATGGCATCACTCATTGTGGAGGTTCAATTATAGAGGTTGGGCTGAATAATGTGGTACAAATTATAATTGATAATGCAGTTGTATGTAAGGTCGCGTGTATGCTCATAGAATTTGAATTTCCTTCAATTTGTTAGACTCTTTGTGTAGTCCACACATTGAATCTTGCATAGAAAGATATATGTGCAACAAAAAATATGGAAAGTAATAGTCTTGCTTATGATCAATGTTCTTGGATCTCACAAATTGTTGATGGTGCTACCTTTACTAAATATTTTATTGCTGGGCATTCTGTGATAATATTAGTTCAATAGCTTCAACTTATTGAAGTTGCTTTCTGTTGCTCCAACAAGATCTGCTTCAACCATAGTCATGCTAAAAAGGTTAAAAGTTTGAAAAAATGACTTCAAGAGATTGTTATTAGTCATGATTGGTCCTCTTACAGAGAGGATAATGTGGCTAGTGCAAAATTTGAGAAAGAAACTTTGCTGAATGATAACTGGTAGATGAACGTTGATTACATACTTCCTTTTACTATCCCTATTTATGATGTTATCAGAAAAAACAGATACGAATATGACTACTCTTCACTTAGTATATGAAATATGGGATTCAATGATTGAAAATGAGAGAAAGGTCATATTTCAACATGAAAGAAAGACAAAAGTTGAACATTCATAATTTTTTGAGACAGTAAACTCAATATTAATTGATCTTTGGACCAAGAGTAGCACATCTCTTTATTGTCTTGCTTATTTTTTAAATCCAAGATAATGCTAAATTATTTTATGATTATATTTGTTGTATTTATCTTATTTTAAATATTATAATTTTATAATATTTTGTTAATTTATGTTTATCTATTTATAATGTTGTAGATATTATAGTCATGCATGGTTAAGTAAAGATTCACAAAAACTTGCTCCACATCAAGATGTCAAACTTACTCATGAAAGAAAGAAATGTTTTATGATGTACCAGATGTAAGGAGACAAGTAAATATAAAATTTGCAAACTTTTCATATGGAAGAGAATATTTTGCCGATGTTGACTCTTTAAGAGATAGAGGTAAAATGGATGAAAACACATGATGGATTGTTCATGGAGCTCATGTACCAATACTTCAAGGTACTTGGACAATCATGTTCTTCTTCTTGTTGTGAAAGGAATTAAAGTACCTACTATTTTATACATTCTTTGAAAAGGAATAAGGTGACATCTAAAAGGGCGGAAGATCTAATATATGTCCATAGTAATCTTCGTCTTCTCTCAAGAAACTCCTACAAATAGAAAAAAAGAAAACTAAATAAATACAAGAAAAATCTCATTTACCTACAACAAAAATATGTATGTAATGAATAACATCCATTTGTAATCTAAAACTATATACGGATTACACATGAACAAAAATTCATATGTAATCAAGACGTAGGTAATTTACATACAAATTTTTTTATAAGTAATTATGTACAGATTTTATCTACGAATTAAATTCATATACATACACAAGTCACAAAACCATTGCACCAACATCAAGTTTGGGATTATATACTCATTATTATTATTATTATTATTATTATTACTCTTATTATTATTATTATCAATATTAGTAAGTATAATATTAATAGTACTAAAATAATAATAATAATAATAATATCATTATTAATTGTAATTATATTAATAATAATATTAATAATCATATTAATATTAATATTAATTATAATAATAATAATATTAGTAAATATAATATCAAAAATAATATTAATAATAATAATAATATTATTATTATTAACATTAATATTAATATTCAAAATAATAATATCATTAATAATATGAATAATAATTATAATTATATCATTATTATTATTATTATTATTAATATTAACAATAATAATAATTGTCACGACCTGGATCACGACGATAGGACGACAATCCGAAAAGAGAAAAAACTAAAATTTATTTTGAATTTTAGATAAAAGGAGTCGCTACCATAGTTTATTATGGAAAACTATGAAAAAACCGAAATTGAACAAAACAACTCTACGAAACCATATCTAGGTTCGGGAGTCGGTTACGCATGGAGAAGGTATTAGCACCCCCACAGTGCCTATCCTAAGACGATATGAGTAAAACGAGTGTGGTTTTATAAAATGTTTATTTTTCCCCTAAAATAATAAAAGAAGAGCAGGTAAGAATAAAGTAATAATTTTTAAATTAAAGGGCCGATTCTGTGACCGATTCTGTGACCGAATTTGTGACCGATTTTTTTGGTCAGTGATTCGGTCACTGATAGTGATCTATTTTTTCGGTCACTGATTCGGTCACCGATAGTGACCAATTTTTTCGGTCACTATTTAGCAATTTTGTAGTAGTGAAGGAAGGAGCGGCAGAAGGAGTAACTCTAGAAGACATTGTTGTTGCTAGAGCCAACTGATCTCTTGTGAGAATAACTACATTAGGGTTTTGTCTTTGAAAACAAAATTGAATGTGATTTTTGGTGTTAATATCTCACTAATCTCTTACTATTTTCGTGTTCATGTTTTTTTTTGAAATAAAAACAACAATTAATGCATCAAACAAATTTTACGTTCCTCTTGTGAGATTTGTGAGATATTAACTAAAGGAAATAATCTAATTAGGATTTTCAATTTAGTCTATTATAGCATATGAGTACATCATATCATATAAAGATAAGAAGAATCAGAACCTGAAATAAAACAAGAACTTTAACTCATCACCTATTGGTTCTGTCCTTTCCTGATCAATGGTCTCTACAAAGAATAAGAGAGAAGAATGTGTACAAACTACTCCCAAGGCCAAAAGCATATATAGATAATTGTCTTCTTTATTCTTTAATAGGATAGAAATAAAAACTGACTCTGGACAGTTGTAGGGACTCTTCTATATATTATTAATTAATAATTGACTCAGCCCACCTATTATCAACTGACCCAATAAATATAAACACAATATAACCAATATTATTTTATGTAACCAAATAAATAATAACAATATTGATTACATATATTTTGGTAAATAAGTTAATCTAGAGAAATTACTAATTTGGGTATGTGTATAAAGTAATTAATCCAACATTAACATCATAAATCACATTCAATTTTGTTTTCAAAGAAAAAAAAAAAGAATGCACATTTAATCGTCCTTAGTTCCAAGAATCGAATCCTAATGAACCAAAAAAAACAATCAGAAACCAAATTCAATCATTTGCCAGAACCAAACAAAAATCACAAGAAAGAACAAAAAGGAAAAGGAGGGAGGCTTGGCATAATTCATTTGTGGCTTGGTAACGCAGAAGAAAGAATAAGATATATATGCAGTATGACAAAATAGGCAGCGTATGAATACACTAGCATTGGTAGAGAATTGAATTAAACAAGAATAATGAATCTAAAATAGGCATAGGGAGTGAAATCTGAAGTGAAAAGTGGTGCAGCCCATTAGTTTAGGCTTAGCCCAATTAGGTTGCTTTGACACCAACTGAGGAGCGTGAGTGAATTGACACATTGTGAGTGCTTGGCCCGTTTCTTCTTTGTATGATTTACTGTAGTTATAAATCAATTTAAATTAGCATTAATGAATTAGCAAAGTAACATGACATGGCTATAGTCATTAGGTTTTGTCTAATTCTTTTTATGACACCCTGACACTAAAGAAATAGTAATACAGAAAAGGGTTAAATTGAGTTGTATTCTAACTTAACATTTTTTGGATTTATTTTAGTATTTTTTTTATTTTAGTGTTGTTCTATTTCATTAATTTTAATTTTAATTTTATTTTTTATATAAAATCTTTCTTTTGTGTTCTACTAGAAATATTTCAAATAAAAATTTTAAATGACCATAAGCGTCCGACAGAATTTTTGTTTTAAATTTTTTATTAAATTCCTAAATGACCATTCGTGTCATACATGGAGTTAATTCAAAAAGTTTAAATTTCGTTTAAATTATTAAAAGGTCGTACACGTCTAACGATATCCAAAATAAAATTTAATCTTAAAAAAAAAAAATATATATATATATATATATATATATATATATATAAATAAAAATTTAAAAAAAATATAAAATTTATAAAATTATAAAATATATAAAATTATAATAAATAATAAAAAAATAAAATTTTAAAAAAAAAATATTAATAT
>Ga0099824_1003996_pt1 | contig 21342 bp, 14 predicted proteins | sample SiratrowhiteBW_FD_76837 | JGI IMG/M metagenome (GOLD analysis project Ga0099824, IMG submission 76837) | Root nodule microbial communities of legume samples collected from California, USA - Siratro white BW | ecosystem: Host-associated > Plants > Roots > Nodule | place: USA: California... | reverse complement strand
TATATATATATATATATAACATTATATTAATTTACTTATATATGAAAATAATTATTCTTTCTAGATTATATATTCATCACTATATTATAAATATTTTTTAAAATATTTTAAAATTCTACTTAACTTTTTTTTTGTTAGCAGTAGAGCTAATCTGGATTAGTTTTTTTTTTTTTTTTTTATTAAAAAACAAGAGAAATTAGTAAACAATTCGAGTTAATAATAAAGTCAAATTATCAATAAATCAAATCTATTCAAAGGTAAAAAAAAAATTGATTTTTGAAAACAAAAAGTGAACTCATTCTTTGTAGTCATGCCATATAGAAATCATAAATATATAATGGAAAATGACTTCTATATCCTAGTAAATAAAGACAATGAGCATCTCCACAAAATGATATGAATTGATGAGAGAAGTAAATATATTTGTTTAATTCCAAAACACAACCTTATGATATACATTCTTTCTAAGGAAAAATACTTGAAATTTCATATCTTCAAAAAAGTTAAAGAAGTGTGATACACACTTAAAATGACATATAAAGGCTTCATCGGAGATAAAATATAATAAACCTATCAATATGAGTTTTTCAATATAAAGAAAATGAAAACTTTATATATGTTTAATAAAATTTCAAATACTGCAAATATTTTAAATATAATCTTAAAATAACAACTTTGTGTTGTTTCCGAGTATAAATATTTTTTTAACGTGTTGTTGAAATTGTTAATTTATTTATATGAAAAAGTAGGCATTAGATATTAAGGACTATCTCAAACACATGTAATAAAAAAACTTAATTACACTTTATATTCTTTTCATATGTAGAAATAATACACAAACAAATATAAATAAAATTGAAAAAAATGTTAGATAATTTTTGTTTAAACTTAATAATCTTTAGAAGTTCTAATCATATTACAATTTTACAAAACACAACTATAAGGGTCATAAACATAATGTGATATCATATAATAGCTCTTGATGATTTATTTAGTATCATTATCAAAACTTTATCTAGTAAAATAATCTTTTTGATTTTAAACACATATAAACCATTTAGGTCTTAATATAAATATGGTCTCATAATAAAGTCATCTAATAACTTAATGTTATATCGTCTTATGTTAATTAGGTAAGTCTTTTAATTTCTAATTACCATAAAATTATTTAATAATTTTATTTAAGAGTAACTTATTATTATTCAGAAATTGAAAAATCACAATCAAGTATTAATGGGCAGAACTTATTTGTTTAATACACAAAAATGGTTATTTATTTTTATTTTATATATTCTTTGTAGGACTTCTTGTGTTGGTGTGATTTTAATAAGTATTGCAATATTTCTCTTAGTTGTCATTTAAATCTATTTCGATATTTAGTTCACAATAATAATAACTTTTATATTTTTTGGTTAATTTATAAATATATATAAACTTTATTTTATATAAAATAAGATTTGTATCTATTTATAAACTGTTGATATATTTAATCAATGTGAGATATTTATACGTAAAAATTTTATGTACAACTATTTTTATTATTTCTATTATAACAATACATTGAAAACAAATATCCCAAATGACGCAAACCATTAAAAAGATGTTGTACTCCACAGTTACCATTTAACGCAAACCATTAAAAAGATGTTGTAGTCCACAGTTACCATTTGAATAAATGTTATAAACCACATTTAGAAACTATAAAGCTATAATATATAAATGTACAAATAAATAATTTTGTTTTTTACCTTGATTTAGTTTTTTCTTTTTTAAATTAATGTAGAAATTACACTACCATAACTCTAGTTTTTTAAATTAAAATTAAAATTATATTTGTAAACACAACTTTTATGTAAATTTAAATTAAATTCAAAATTACGTTAACTTAAACTTTAAAAAAATACACATACAAATTTTATATTAGTTTTGAAATATTTTTAAATACAAATTCAATTTGAAAATTAAAAGAAATAAAAGTGTGTTGAGGAATACTTTTTTCTTCCAAAACAAATTATCTATTTATATATATTTAAAATTTTCCAAATTAATAATTTTGCAAAAAAGTTGACTTCATATGAACTTGTCGTGAAGGATGAAACCATTTCAGTTCTTTGTCGACGAAATAATGGGTTTTGTCAATATTTAGTGCCATAAATATCCTTTCCTAAATCTACCATTCTACGCCATAGATAAGCCTCACCAAACAGTCTAATAATGGCAAGGGTTCTGTTTTTATTTATTTATAACAATTAATTATGAAAACTAGGTTCTAAAACAATTTCTTTGATTTCTTAATCAATTTTTTAGTTTTCATTATTATAAGAAACTATCTCCAATGAGATAAAAGATATAAACTATTTTTACAGTATATAACAACTAATAAAAAATTATTTTTATACATATTTTATTTCAATTTTACTTTTTATGATTTAACAACTATTTTTTAAAATTTTTTATTGCATTAACTATTTTTGATTATCAAGAAGATAAACCTATGACTGGAAATGTAAGGCAAAAAAAGGTTACGTGAAGAATTGGATTTGTATCTTTTAAAATCTAAAGAATAAAAAGCAAATCAGATTTATTTAGCAGTAATAAATAAGATGCTCAGTAGTAGCTAAAAAGGGTTCTTTTTGCAATTTAAGGCTTCTTATCAAACTCCTAGCCAGTTAGTGCGACCACATGCTTTGTTTCTTTGGTAGTGTAATGAATATAATAAATAGAAGTAGGTTAGTTGAGTAAAATCCACAATTATTTTTAACATTATTTTTCATTTTTCCATTACTCAATGTTATTTATATTTTTCATTCACTTAGTGTCATTTTTTGGTCATTGTTATAAAATATGGAGTCCTTTTGATATTGTATAATTTAAAAATGGAACGAATAAATGATTCTGTTTTTTTCTATATTTATTTTACAACAGTAATTAATAAATCGACTTTTATGAATATAACTGTAATAAATGATAGGGAAGGAGTAGATAAAAAAACTGTCCACATCAATGAGGTTTCTCACTGTCTTATCCTATTCCTCCATGTCTAGCATTAATTGGTGTTTGTTCCCCAATAACATAATAAATAATTGGTCACCATCAATGCATATTTTAAACCAACTATTTACTGATACAATATTTTGAAAAATAAGAAGCCTTTTCGGGATAGCATGGGCTCAAAAATGGTTTTCTAACAAAAAAACTGCTTTTCATATTTTTTTTTTCATCTACTTATTTGACAAATGCTTGTTTACAAATTACCTACATTTTTTAAATAAGTATTTTATGGTTTTTTTTTAAAGATAAAAAAGTCTTTCTGGTAATTGTTACGTCTCTTCTTTTGACAATAATATTAAAGTAAGTTTTATGGTTAAGTATATTTTATAATAATTTATAAAGTATGAGTATGTTTTGTTGGTAAGAAGATAAATTTTATATGAAAAAAAATTATAAGACATAAGTGTTTTGTGTATTTTTTTTTTCATATAAAAAATAAAATCTTAATCATACAATAAATATATAACCTTAATTGGATATTGTACTTAACGGCAATATTCTTTAAGTTTTTCATAGGAAAATGATGTTTTCGTTAGTCTGCTAAAATATTCCCTAAAGCTTATACCAACAATATTAGAATGCAAACTAGAATTACTTTTCATAACGATTGTTCTAATAAAAGTATATGACCCTTTAGTATAGCTATCTTGCATATATGGTCTCTTCTTTTACTTTTACTGGAGAAAAATAGATTTGATTACACATGACAAGTATTATTAATTATTGTTTAAAGAAAAGACAAATATTTAATGTCACAGAGCATATTTAATGTATTTTTACGTTCTTCTATGTTATGACGCATGATGAAGATGGTTATCTAAAGTTTTGAAGAATCTTTCAACAGCCAAAGAAAAAGTTTAGTAGTTTTCTCTTTTATGCTCAAAAATATTAAAGTAGATGCTTAACGAAAGACAAAGAAAAAGAAAGAAACTTTTGTCTACAAGAAAAATAACGCAGACTCGTATACGGATTATATTATATGACTATTAGTAGAAAAAGGACTTTTAAAATCGGTTATGAGAGTTTCTTAAACGTCGGTTTTATTATCGTATAATAATGGTTTTAAAACCAACATCAAATATTTACCCATGACGTCGGTTGGGCGAAGGTACCGAAGTTATAGACCAGTTTGAAGAAAGTGGAAGTTAGTTGTTATGAAACAAACACAACGTCGATTAAGGCAAAAACGACATTGTATAAGATATACAACGTTGGTTTTGGCCCAAAAACTGACATGGTACAGGTCTGAAATTTAATTTTGGCCTGTTATACCACGTCAGTTATGGTCATAACTGACGTTGTATACCCTATACAACGTCGGATTTTGCCTTAACCGATGTTGTGTTTGTATTTTTTTTAAAATAACAAACGAATTATCTAATAAACCATTACCCCTGCATAAGAAATCCAGCCAGAACAGTTCCATTAATAGATGAGAATTCGAGTTCAATAGATTATGTTTACATAATCTACATATATACTTATATAAGTTGTGACATTGTACACATATATATACAAACTAATCTACAAAATAAGCTTTCTAGGTATCTACTAACTACTTCTAACTTGGAGCAAATATCTCGCCCATTCTCTTTGAAGTTCTTCTATTGTTTGGCTATCTAATGGCTCTTGATCTTGAAAAACCTTAAATAAATGTAGAAACTTGAGTTAGACTTGGAAATCAATTGACATAAGAACAAACTTAAGACATGTACCTCTTCCCAAGAATATGTGATACTAACACGTGTTATTGTTCTCATCCAGTGCATGATATAATATCTACATTCCCACCCTCCTTGGACAAGCATATATACAATCATTTGGACAAGCATGTATTTTTTGGTAGTCCATACCCATTGGACACAATATCTTCTTGGCCTCATAGTGACTGGTCGACAATGTATTACCTTGAGGAAGTATTTCATGCAAAAATTCAAGCAATTAGTAAAACTTCTATCAATCCACCCATTTCTTGCCTTCATATTAAATAATCGTAATACTGCTGACAAACGTGAAAAACTTGAACAACCGGGATACAATTCAGTTCTTGAATTATCTTTCAATGAATCATACACATTGGCTTGGTGGAAACTCTCTTTTCCAATATCACGAATCATGTCTTTCATGCAATCTTCAGAATACATATTAGAATGTTCACAGTGATCTGCCTCAGATACATATGGTAAGTCTATAACTTCAGCATGCCAAGTCCACGTTATATAGTTCTTCAAGAAACCATCACAAAGAACATGATCTCGTATTAACTCAATATCTACTCTTTTTCCATTCACACAATTCATACAGGGACAAAAATATATTCCATTTATTCCTGCTCCGTTTTGTTTAGCAAATTCTATAAATCTTCAACACCTTTCTCATACACATCACTAATCCGACTTGCATTTATCCAACTTCGATCCATCACTACATTTAGTGAAAGATTTTAATACCAAATAAAATACAAAATTGTCGGGGATTAAACATTCCCGGACTCAACCCAAACTTGTTTCTTATATATCAAACTATACACAAATACCATTTCAATACAGACAAGCATTCCAATCTTACAAACATTCTAATATTCAACAATGACCAAATAAAATACAAAATCATCAGGGATCAAACATCCCCGGACTCAACCCAAATGCGTTTATTATATATCATACAAAAAGCATTTCAATACAAACAATCATTTCAATATTCAACAATGATTAAATGAAATACAAATCCTAATTCTTCCTTTGCTTCAACTCTACTTTCATCTTATTCATTGTTTAATGAAGAGAATGAAAATCACCTTTCTTACGAAAAATTTTCGAGATTGTAACGCAATCTCTGGGAAATATTTAATACTCAAAGAAAAGTTCAAATCTTTTCTTTTCGAAAATGAAAAGCTAAAAAGAGATCGAGTATCAAATAGTGAAAATATATCAAACTGGAACAGACTTATAAGTCAGTTATTGAGAAAATCAAATGTTGTTCCAGCCACACACCAAACAAGTCTAGACTACGATATGATCTCGTTGTGGTAAGTTTGGACACACATGTCACAAGAGAGATTCTAACCCAAGTCTTGTAAGGACATATGTAGAACTTACAACCACTACATCAGATGATGTTTGCAATCATGTTTTGATTATTATTATTATTATTAATGATGATAATAATAATAATAATAATAATAATAATAATAATACTTTGACACCATATTTTGGTAATAGCTAATGAGCTTACACTATGTTGTTTTGTAATATAAATGTGGAGTGATGACGCTTTTGTAGGAGCTGGAAACTGGATGAAAGGCCTTTCATAAGCAAGAGTTCATTAATGAATGTGGAGTTGCATTTTGTATCAGTAGACAAACTGAGACGACTTAGCAACTAATAACAAACAATAGGTTTTGTAAGAAATCTAAACACAAACGAACTACACACTTTTACAAGTTCTTTTATTGAAAATAATTGTTGTAGAAGGAACTTGTAATTCTTGTTGTAGGGTGTATTAATTGTCTCGTGATAGAGATCAGGTGAGCTAAGTCACACTCAAATCGTGATGCTTGGGGTGTTAAGCTTTTAAGTAGAAAGAGTTATGCCTTGATTATCTATTATAATTTTTAGCCTAGTAGTAAGTCCTTGATCTAACAATTAGTATAAAAGCCAAGGTCACGAGTTCAATTTCCAATGTAGCATTGAATCTCTGTAGGTCCTATTTCTATGGCAAATACTTTTAAGAGGACTTACTTTCATACAAAGGCTAGAGAGTGATATCATCAAAGGGTGAAGGACACATATGTTTGCATGTTGAGCAATTAACAATTTATTGTGACTTGTTTACTAGCATAATTGGTGCCTTGTTTGGTTTTGGTAGAGAATTCACCTTGGGACCACTTTTCATTGGACTAAGAATTCCCAATCAGTAGTTATTGTTATTTCACTAGTTAGGCACACTAGTGGAAAAATCACCTTTTACATTGGTTCTGGACTACATACAACACCGGTTCTAGAACCATTATAGATTCCACCGTTGTAGTATATAGGAGATACCACCTCTTTTCTTGACAAATCGCTATAATAAACCCACCTAACTAATTAAAAAATTCCATAATTTAAAACTCAAGAGAAATAGTATAAAAACAAATGTATTTATTGTATAACTAATTTTTTTTTTACACAAAATAGTCTTTTAAATTATCGATAGGTAGAACTTTTGACAATATTTGATTGTATGTGAAAAAGATCCCATCGATCCATCTATTTTACTGTATGTGGAATAATATCCCATCAATCCCATTTATTCTTTTTTAAACATTTTCATTATTTATTTCTTGTCTTACCAGTATTTCCACTTTCAAGCTTTATATCCTCCATCTTTCTTTCTCACCAAACGGCAAAAATAGGTTGATCAAATAATAGGTTCTTAAGGATCCACGTAAGATCCCTCTTATCCATTCAACCTAAGCCAATTATTTTATTTTTCTTAACGATTAAAAGGTACTTAATTTAATAATAAATATACCACACTTTTACATATGTAGAACACAAATTTTTAAATCTTTTACTATAGACTTGGATAACGTTAAACTAATCAGAAGGTAACTATAAAACAGTAACAAGATTCGCAAGTTCAATTTCTGTGTGATAAAATGAGTAAGAAAGAAAAACAATTCTATGCATAGATGGCTTACACGTCGCATGTGCCCCCAGTGGCTCGTATATCAAACACGTACGCGTAACCTAAAATTTATGACTTGAAAACGACGTTAGGCAGTGTCTATCAAAACTTTTAACTATTTTCGTATTTTTGTTGCATTTTCAAAACTTTAGTTCATCTTGGACAAGTAGGTTGTTTTTGTCGAAATCACGTGAAGACTTTATATATATGTAAAACCAAAAGTTCTAGGCTATATTCATTCCCTCCCTCCCTCCTTGGCTTTGTTCTTCCTTACACTAGGTACCATAACCCTTCAACCAAACCAAAGAAATGGAGGGAGATCAAGAGCAGAAGTTGCTGATCAAAGAGAGAACATCAGAAGAGGAATCATCGTTGGTGAAGAGGGTGTGGGGAGAGAGCAAGTTGATGTGGATAGTGGCAGCACCAGCCATATTCACCAGGTTCTCAAGTTTTGGTATCAATGTTATAAGCCAGGCTTATGTTGGTCATATTGGTTCAAGAGAACTCGCTGCTTTTGCTCTTGTTTTCACTGTTCTCATACGCTTTGCCAATGGTATTCTGGTACGTTTTTTGGTTAAATCTTCTTCTAGCTGTCGGTGGATATGGTTCTTGAAAGTTGAAAGTACACAAAAGATGAAAAACAATGTTTAGTGAAGAGATGGGGACATAGAGCAGGCGAGAAAGAGGGGATATGTCTGAAGTACTTTTACACGTAAATACTTATTTTGAAAATGGAACAAGATAAAATGTCTGTGCCACTAATCACATCTATTTTTGGAACATGAATATTTAATTAATATTTCAATAACATAATCACTCTGTCGGTTTTGAACATAAGAAAAAAAATAGTGTTGATTTCAAAATAAATTTTAATTCTATATGTTGTTTATTGGGCCTATTCTTAGATGTTCTTTGTTTACCTGAAGTTTATTGTTATAACCATCTTTTATTTTTGTATAAATTCTAAGAAAAGATGGTTTAGACAAAAGTTAAATAAAATTAATACAATAAAATATTATTAATTAACTTCTTTTTATCCAGTATAAATAAATTTTTCTTATACCTGCATTTGAAACTGGAAAGACCAATTGCTTTGTGGAGAAGGGAGAACATTTTTCAGAAGAATCTAGACTAACCTTTCCATATTTAGAGAAGATATTTTTTCATTATAATCTTTCTAATAAAGAGAAACGTCTGAGCTGTCTTCTGTTTGGTGAATGAGTAAATTGAGGTTTTCCTGTCTTTTGTTTTTGCTTCGGATGAATGTATATTGGAGTTATAATAGTGATTTTAACCGTCAGTGAGGCAGGAGTTCTAACGAAAACCAATAGATCAATTATTTAAAGGAAAATTATAATTGAGCAATTACCACACATTCTTTTTAATAAAACATTATATAATAATAAAATAATAATTTATTTAAATGTTAAATGGATGTATTTTATTATATACAGAATTAAAATATCGGAATTTTTATTGAAATAGGATTATAGAACATTTAAAAGTTGCAGCTAATGGGATTATAGAACATTAAAAAGTTGTAGCTAAAGCATGTGACCACATGTTATGTGACCACCTTATGGCAATATTCGCTTCACCTGTTTCCTCACCAACAGTTTGGCTGCAAATATATATTTGGAAATGCAATATATTCAACAAAAATGTATGGGCACCTTATTTTTATGGCAATTACTGTGAAGATTTTCGGCTTAAGTAAAAAAAATCTATGTTCAAAAGTTTTCTAAATATCTAGAGAAAGTAGCCCGAGATATAGTAGTATAAGACCTTCTGTCCTGACTAAGACAGAGTTTCTGACAAGACAGAGGTTCTGATTAAACCGTATTTGCATTAGTTTGAGTTTCAGTAGTTGACATTTTGTCTTAAGAATCTAGACGTGAATTCAAAAATATTGAATAAAAATAAAAAAAGTTTAATAAAATATAATAAGAAATATCAGGTAAGTGACTTTGTAATTGTTTGGTGAGTTTTTCATTCAAAAGTTACTGTGTAAATAAGATCAATAAACAGTTATTTTTAACTTAAATATCTTTAACTTAGACTTGAAAGTCGACTAGTAAGATAATCTTTATATTAATTTTTGTTTAGTGAAATTTTGATTGTAGACTTAGAGTGGAAGTTGAACCCCGTAATTTATGATTCTTTGTTTACTTTTTGTGTTTACCTTCTCTCTGATTTTGCAGTTTCTTTTTTGTTATTGTCTAGCATTTGTGAGTGGTAGAGGTTGCAGTGAATTTTATTTATTTCCTTACAGTTACAAAACAAAAAATTTTATGATAATAACTTGAGTTATTTGCGTCTGTTAACTGGCAATTGCAGTTAGGAATGGCGAGTGCATTGTCTACACTTTGTGGACAAGCATTCGGTGCAAAAGAATTTGAAATGATGGGAGTGTATCTTCAAAGATCATGGATAGTTTTGTTCTCAACTGCGGTCTGTCTTCTTCCGCTGTTCTTCTTCACCAGCCCAGTATTGAGGCTCCTTGGCCAAGATGAGAACATAGCACAAGTGGCGGAAACCATTTCTCTTTGGTCAATTCCCATCTTATTTGCTTTTATTGTTTCCTTCACTACCCAAATGTTTCTGCAAGCTCAAAGCAGGAATATCATCATTGCATTCTTGGCAGCTTTCTCAATAGTTACTCATGTTTCACTCTCTTGGCTATTGACAATAAAATTGAAGTTTGGACTTGCTGGTGCAATGATATCAACAATTTTGGCATACTGGATTCCAAATTGTGGCCAACTAGTATTTATTACCTGTGGTTGGTGCTCTGATACATGGAAAGGTTTCTCATTTTTAGCATTCAAAGATCTTTGGCCGGTTGTCAAGCTTTCCCTTTCATCTGGGGTCATGTTATGGTGAGCTTTCTTCTTTATGAACCACTGGGTTAAGCTCTTTTGAAATGCCATGATTGCTAAATAAATTAGGTTTTATTTGTTCAAAACAAAGTTCCTACATTTCTGTTACACAATTTATCCTTAAAATAAATAATCCTAAACATTTATATGTCTTCCTAATTTGAAGTTATGCTATGTTTTACAGTCTTGAGCTGTGGTACAACACAGTATTGGTTCTTCTAACGGGCAACATGAAAAATGCAGAGGTCCAAATTGATGCTCTATCTATATGGTATCCCTTTTCTATTAAGCATTGTTTATTATAGGGTGAACTTCATTTAATTCACGAAATTATGAGTGATACGATGTTGTTTCATGATAACTTGATATTGTATCCACCTTCTGTATTTGGCTGTATTGGCCTAATGCATAAAGAGCTTTCGTCTTTGATTTCTTAAGATAAATTTTCATTTTTTACAGCCTCAATATTTCTGGATGGGAAATGATGATATCACTTGGTTTCATGGCTGCTGCAAGGTAATGATATTCTTTCCTCTTTCTTGTGTTCAGATCAAACACTCTTATGTGGTTTGTTTACCATGGAATATATATTAACTTCATGTTTCGTCATTTGCAGTGTTCGAGTGGCAAACGAGCTTGGAAAAGGAAGCTCCAAAGCTGCAAAGTTCTCTATACTCGTGTCAGTGCTTACATCGTTAGCCATTGGATTCATTCTCTTCTTAATTTTCTTATTCTTAAGGGAAAAGCTTGCATACATATTTACCTCAAATGAAGACGTGGCCAATGCTGTTGCGGACTTGTCACCTTTGTTGGCAGTCTCCATTCTCCTTAACAGTGTTCAACCTGTACTCTCAGGTACTTTTCATCTACAGTTGGTTTAAGACCAGAGTTCTCATGAAAAAAAAAAAAAATAACAAAATTGAATACTGAAAACGGAAAGAAAAGCAAAGTTATACCAGAGGTTGATCTTGATTCTTGAACTTTGAAATTGTGTGATTTCAACAGGAGTGGCTATTGGAGCAGGGTGGCAAAGCATTGTAGCATATGTGAACATAGGGTGTTATTATGTCATAGGTATTCCTGTTGGAATGGTGCTTGGTGAGGTTCTCCATTTGCAAGTTAAGGTTGGTATTCTTCTCATCCTCATGCATTTTGTTCTAGAGTTACGAATTCCATCACGATTTTGATTTTTAAAAGGCGTTTTGGAAAGTTAAGAAAATGAAAGAGTATTTAAATTAATATTGATCTTGATTCTTATAGAGTATAGCGGAACAGATTTGATTGATGTTCTGTCAAAACTTGTTTCTTCTTTTGTAGGGTATTTGGATAGGAATGTTGTTTGGAACATTTATTCAAACTATAGTGCTAACCATAATCGCCTACAAAACTAATTGGGAAGAGCAGGTATTTGATTCATTACCTCTTGATGATTCTTAGTTCTAGATTTTCTCCTAAAAACTTATGATTATACACATGATGGATTGAATCATTATGTCACTGCACAGGTAATCATAGCTCGTGATCGAGTTAACAAGTGGTCGAAGGTGAATGCTGATAGTGAAAGAAATACATCAAATAATTAGTAGTGATATATTAACCATCAGTATTAGTTATATAAAACTAATTGATAACTATTTTATAACATGTTAATCGTTAATAATATTTTTACAGGTTATAAAGGAAATGAAGGTAAATTGATTAGGGTTATTTAAGTAATATTGATGGTTAATCTCACCTTGGATTCAGTTTTGTAGTACTTTTTTGTTGCAGAGTGACATGCAAATGTTGTTTATTCGTAACAATGCAAATTTGCTTCGACAAGATCCTTGAATTTAGTCGAATATTGTGATCTATGACTACTACTTTTACATATTTTTCCCACATAATTTGTATTCTTTCACTAATATATGATATCATATAAAGCCAGTCCTTCTCAAACTGTATAGGCATTACATTGTTCTTTTGGTGATTGTTCAGACATTCTAGCCAAAACAAATTTTCATTCCATCTTCTGCACATTATTTAGAGCAAATATAATAGCTAAAATTCCTACCGTGAAAGTTTTTTTTCTTTCTTTTTTACACTAATACAAGGTGAGAAACTATCAAGAAAATTACCATATCTTACGGGTAAAAGAACAGTAACTGTTAATTTTTGGCTTTCAAAACAACAATAAAAAAATTGACCAAGCCTCATGATAGATATAATTTCGTTTGCATTTTAAAAAACCTATCAATTTAAAATTTGTTCAGGTATATCGGTACAACTTCAATTGTTTATATTAAAAAAAACTCACATGATATTTATCATTATAAAACTTTAATATCTAAATTAAGCTGGAATTTTAAAACCATCAACATGTCATCATATCATATCTAAAAATCATAAAAGGAAAAGAAAACTATAAATATATGAAAGATGAAACCAAATCCATATAAAAAGAAACCATACTCCTAAAAAGTACATCAAGCAAATCTAAATTATAGGAACTAAACCTATTTTCGAAAAAAAAAAAACAAAGAAATTTTTACCTGATAAATATTCCAAAACTAGTTAAACTATCTGGACATCTGTTTTAAGTCGTCAATTTAAAATTTGTTCGAGTATATTGGAACGAGCAAACAAGTGTTTGCGTGAATTGTCTATACAAAGTGTTAAAGAATAAAAATATAGAAAATAGGTTACGAAATTTAATCATTGAAATGGTTTCTCTTCAGGGTTAAGGAATTAAAAATTATAAAATAAGCTGCTTATCTAAAATATTGAACTCACACCGAAGTGTAGAAAACAGAGTTAAAATATGTAATGAAAACACTATTTCCAATATCAATAAAATTCTAGCCACATCATATACTCAGAATCAATATAGTTAACATCCAAATTATGGATATATCATACAAAATTCACAAAAATCATAAATTATAACATCATACAATAAATAATAGATTTTATTTTCTAAAAAAATACGATATATATATATAATATAATATGCACATTAAAAATATCTTAATTAGATAATATTTTAATTCAAATTTATTTATCCAACAAGGTGAACCGTGCAGAAAAAAATACTGTTAATTCTTAATTAAGTTTGGAATTTGTTCTAATTAAAATTCAAACTCATTCATCAAGGAAGTAAATAGTTGGTAGCAATAAGGTTGAAAACACAAAATGAATTTATTACATTGGATGGTGTTGCATTAATTTTAATTAAGATGGTTATTTTTATTTGAACTGAACTCATTAATCAAGAAGATGGTGCAACAAACAATCTGTTAAAAAAAATAAAAAAAATACGATTGACACGTTTTTATGTTTTATGATTTTATTTGACGGTTCTATCAATATTGTATCACGATTATATGGTAGATTTGAATGATAAATAATATATAAAATCATAAGATTGTACAATTCGAATATCGATTTAACTATTTTGTTCACAAATTTAAAGACTCGGGATCAACAGGAATGATATCTTGAAACTCGAATCAATTCATGTAGTTAGTTGATATTTATATTTTTTTTAATTATAAAAAAGTAATGATCACATTATAAAGGAGGTTATAAGTGGAATTGAGTATTTATAAGTAAATATCCACATACTACCCATATAATTAACAAATTAAATGTGTTCGTGTTTGTATTTTAAGTAAAAAATTAAGTCTACGTTAAAAAATTCAAATTTTATTACCTATAGAGTAAATGAGTTTTGCCTACGAAGTCTACAATTACATATACTCAATGTAAAAAAAAATACATTATTACAAAATATCACATTAGATTTTCAAATTTATGTTATTATTGGTATTTTTAACAACAAAAAGGTTCAATAATGATCCTCCTTAATCTATTTCGATTCGCAACCAACTTTTATATTTCATTTGTCCGTAGCTCCACATCTTAAAAGAAGCTCTTCAAGTTTGCCTTTAACATATATTATTCTACTTCAAGTTTGCCTTTTAACATATATTATTCGACTTCAATTCTCATATTGAAAACTTCTTTACTTACCTTAATCTTTGAAGCTACTTATACAATATGTTCTCTCACTCTCTTTCCTTTTTTACCGGCCAATAGTTTAATTTCTATTAGTTTTAATTTACATGTGATGTTCTATATCTTCTTTTCGAATTATTTTATCTTTTATTAAAAGAGAGAAAGGGGGAGAGGGAGAAAGAGAGAGATAGAGAGGGAGGGATAAAGAGATAGAGAAATAAAGAGGTAGGGAAAGAGGGAGAGAGAAGGATGGAGATAGAGCTAGAGATTGGGAGAGAGAGTGAGACAGCGAGAGAGTGAGACAGCGAGAGAGTGAGAAGCGAGAGAGATAAATAGAGAAGGAGGAAGTGAGACATAAAGGGAGGGAGGAAGAGAGAGGGGCAAGGCACAAAGAGCGTGGATATAGAGACAGAGGGCGAGAGAAAGGAAGGAAGGGAGAGAAAGAGAGAAAGGGAAGGAGTGTGCGAGAGAGAGAGGGAGATAGGAAGATGGAGATAGAGAGAGTGTGTGTGTGTGAGGGAAGGAGAGAGAAAGAGAGAGACGGGGAGAGAGGGAGGAAGGGGTAGTGAGGGAGAAAAAAGAGGAGAAAAAGAGGGATGAAGGGAGAGAGATGGAGGGAAGGGGAGGGGGAGTGAGAGTGAGAGAGAGGCAAAAAAAGAAAAGAGAGAGAAAAGGAGAGAGACAAACAAAGAGAGTGAGAGAGAGGCGAGAGGGAGAAGGAGATAGAGAATGCGACAAGAAGGAGGAAGAGAGAGTGAGAGACAAAAGGAGGAAAAGAGAGGTAGGAAGTAAGAGACCGAAGGAGGGAGGGAGAGAGGAAGGAAGGGAGAGTGTTAGAGAAAGGAAGAGAGGGAGAGAGAGTGTGTGTGAGGGAGGAATAGAGAAAGAGAGAAAGGAAGGGAGAGAGAGGGAGAGAGAAAAGGAAAGGTGAGAGAGAGTGAGGAAAAAAGCGAGGAGAGGGGGAGGGAGAGAGAGAAAGGAAAGGTGAGAGAGAGGAGGAAAAAAGCGAGAAGAGAAAAAGAGAGAGAGGCAAATTTAAAGAGGGAGATGATAAGTACCAATTTTGAGTGTTTTTATACATGAGAAATATTGAGTACTTGTGGATTTAAGTGTTATTTAAAATAGTAATTACTCACAGTTTTAGAGTTTTTGGATTTAAATTTATGTTTTGAATCCTGAGTTAAAAGAAATAATTTAATCTCAATTATTGTGAAATTTCAGGTATAAAAGAATAAAGAAAATGATAGATTGGAATATTCATGAAGAAAAGAAATAAAAAGTTTAAAGTAGAAAAAAGCCCAAGAGAAAAGTCACTTAACCTAGGCCAAAAACCAAGTTTAAAAGGAGATTTTTAGGGTTTTGGGAGGAATGAAGACCTAGAGGACGGAGACAGACGGCTAGAATCAAAATTCTCTTCTTCTCTTGCAATCTTCCTTTCATTGATTTGTAATGGCTACCATGGGTAGCTAAATTCTTCATCTTTAGGGTTGAATGTAATTTTTTGAACTCATTCGTATTTTGGTGATTTTAAATATAATATTGAGTTTCTACTCCATTGGTATTTTCATCTTGCACTTAATGCTAGATTTTATTTGATCAATAAAGTCTTGATTTTGATTCTTGAATTTAATTGGGAAGTAATTTTAAGTTTCTGACTTAGATAAAAATACTCAATATATTTTAATACTAGAGATATGTTTCAGTGTATTGATTGCTATAACATTTATTCTTAATGCTGGGTAATTTATTAAATAGCTGAAGGATCAATGTTTAGGAAATTACCTTATGAATTTCATATCAAAGGAATTAGTGTGAACGATTATTATATGTGCATCAATAGTGAGTAGTTACTAATATTGCATTTTATTATCAAATCCAAAATATGAATTAGGGAGATAGATGAAGTTCAATCCAAGAGTCCTTCTAGATCTTGAAAACTTCTTTTGTTAATTGTTATTTATTCTTTAATTGTGTTTATTACTTATTAATTCAAATTACACTCAAACCATCTTGAAATGTTTATTTGCTTAGTGAGTTGTGAATTTGAGATTTAATAGTAAAATTGTTCTCTATGGGATCGACATCCTTACTTTATAAATCTATATTATTTTTTACTCGGTACACGTGCCGAAAAAGGTCAACAGGGAAAGGGAGAGAGGACAAGAGAGAAGAGAAAATGAGAAAGAGAAATGAAAAGAGACCTAAGAAGAAAGAGAGGAGGAGGAGGGAGAGGAAAAAGAGAATGAGAGTAGAGAGTGAGAGATGGTAGGAGAGAGAGACAAAGAGAGGAAGGAAGTGAGAGAGACAGAGAAAGAGAGGGAGAGGGTGTGAAAGGGAGAGAGGGAGAGAAAAGGAGGAAATGAGAGAAAGAGAAAGTAAGAGAGAGTAAAGGATAGATAGGGAAGGAAGGGAGAGAGGGTGGGAACGAGAGAGAGAGGGAGAGAGAGAAAGGAAGTGAAAGAGAGGGAGACGGAGGGAGAGAGAGAGGGGGAAGAGAGAGATAGAGGGAGAGAATAAGAAAGGGAGCGAGATAGAGAGACGGGGAGAGGGGGAGAAAGTATAAACCACCCAATTCATAAAACAAAAGACTTAGTTATTTTAAATAAAACAATAAATAATTAACTAATATTATAACATAATAAATAATTTAAAATATATAAACATAAATAATTATATTATATTATATAAAAATATTAAAATAATCAACAAAATAAAATAAATTTAATATTTTGTTAATGTATATTTTATGTTAAAAAAATAATTAAAATAAAAATATCAAAATAAATATGATTCTAATGATTTATTTTAAGATGTTTTTATTCTGAAATATATTTTATTTATTTTATTAAAATTTAGATAAGTTTTAAAATAACTTTAATTATTACATTTTCAAAATTTATTTTGTACATTAAATTATCCTTAGAATTTATTATATATGTAATTATCTAACTATATTAAGGTACATCTAAATTTATTGTATCACATCAATTAAATTTATTACAAACTTTTTATTTAATTTTTTAATCTAAATATCTTTTTTTAATTTTTTAAATTAAAGAGATAAAAGGATGTTTAACTTGTAATAAATCATATTTTTCATTTATAAGAAATAATTAGAAAAGGAAAGTAACACCATAAATGACAATGACATTATTAATGAGTGCATTGACACACGTGTGTATATATGGAGTGTGTGAAAGATGTTTATTAAATAAAACTTGAGCTTAAATAAAGTCAATATTCAAATCAACTCGAAGCACTCCATTGTTTACTTACGAATTAATAAATACAGGTACCGATTCTTATGTTTATATACCATGAAGTGTATATATTAAGTTTTATTTTAATTGTAATATAAAGCTTTTATAGACTTATAAAAACACATTTATTATATGAAACTAATTATCTGATCTAATTGTTTCATGATCAGGATCAACTTTAGACCACCTATTAACACGGATACGGGCTATCGTTACCTGCATGGGAACGTAATAATTTCATCAAGGTTTGTATCTAATTGAAACTCACATGAAAGAAAAATATGAGTAAAAATTAGGGAAAAATGGATCAAATAATACCTGTTCATCCCAATTAGTTCTGTAGGTTAATATAATTAGGACAATAGTTTGAATTAGTGTCCCAAACAACATTCCAATCCAAACACCCTACACAGAACAAAGTTTGTCCAATGGATAAAATAGGAATCAAGTGCAATTTTAAATGAGAAAAAGAATACTATAGAAGGCTCACCTTAACTTGCATATGGAAAATATTACCAAGTAATATTCCAAAAGGAATACCTATGACATAGTAACACCCTATGTTCACATATGCTACAATGCTCTGCCACCCTGCTCCAATAGCAACCCCTGTTCAAATCAAATTATTTCATATCTTTCAGACCCTATGACACTGTCCAACTGATTAACTAATTTACTTAATTAGTAATGTAAAAACAGCAGGATTCAAAAATCTTGAATAAATTCATTAAACCAAGATAACAAAAGTTATGAAGCATACCTGATAGTACTGGTTGAACACTATTTAGTAACAAAGAAAATGCCAACAAAGGTGACAAATCCCCAACAGCAATAGCCACGTCTGTGCTTGTAGTAAATACATAGGCTACTTTTTCTCTTAAAAGTAAGAAAAGTACAAACAAGATTAACCCAATTGAAAATGATGTAACCACTGTCACAACTATAGAAAATATTGCAGCTTTGGAGCTTCCTTTTCCGAGCTCGTTTGCCACTCGAACACTGCGAGTGAAGAAAGATAAAGTTAATATTCCTAAGTAGGTGTGTGTATTCATATAATTTGTACTTAAGAAAGATAAAAAAATTCATTACTCATTACCTTGCAGCAGCCATGAAACCAAGTGATATCATCATTTCCCATCCATTGACGTTGAGGCTGGAAAAAAGTGAAATTTGGTCTTATGCAGCAAAGAGAAAATTTTACAATGCATGAGAGTGCAACATTGTACCAAAGGTGGAAACGATAGGCTACAATGGAAAAGATGGTAAGTAATACATTTCTTAATACCTTTTTTCTTAATTGGAACTCATAAAATAATGTAACCTTTACTCCCAAATTTCATGTAAAAAATACTTTTGGAAAAAGAGTGTGTTTGCATTTTCTCATACACCAACAATGTAATGTGGGACAATGCAAAAGTAGTATACCATATAGATAGAGCATCAATTTGGACCTCTGCATTTTCCATGTTACCTGTTAACAGAACCAATATTGTGTTGTACCAGAGCTCAAGACTGTAAAGTAGAGAACAAAGTTAGAAATACTCATATCTACTTAGGAATGTTTATTTTTGGGATAAATCGCACAGCAGGAATCTAGATAATCAAATCTTCATCTTGTACATTAGTCATAAAGAAAATTCAAATTTGTTTAGCAATTAATGATGGCATTTCTAAAGAACTCAAACCATTAGCTGATAGAGAAGAAAGCAGACCATAACATGGCACCAGCTGAAAGGGACATCTTGACAACAGGCCAGAGGTCTTTGAATGCCAGAAAGGAGAAACCTTTCCATGTATCAGAGCACCAACCACATGTCACAAATATGAGTTGACCAACGTTGGGAATCCAGAATGCCAAAATTGTTGAAAGCATTGCACCAGGAATCCCGAGCTTGAAATTCATTGTCAAAAGCCAGGAGAGAAACACATGAATCACTATCGCAAAAGCTGCCAAGAATGCAATGATTACGTTCTTGCTTTGAGATTGCAGGAATGTCTGGCAAGTGAATGAGAAAATGAAAGAAAACATGATAGGAATTGACCAGAGAGAAATGGTTCCTGCCACTTCTGCTATGCTCTCATCTTGGCCTAAAAGCGTCAAAATTGGGCTTGTGAAGACGAACACAGGAACAAGAACAAGTGCAGTTAAGAACAAAACTATCCATGATCTTTGAAGATACACTCCCATCATGCTATATTCTCTTGCACCATATGCTTGTCCACAAAGTGTTGACAGTGCACTCGCCATTCCTAACTACAATTGTCAGTTTAAAGAGACAAATAATTTTTGTGTTATTCCCATGCAGCTGGAGTTGATATACCATTCATTGAATATACTGTAATGGTAGCCAATAGCTATATGTAGGTAAAGTATGTGTACATAAATGACAAAAACTACATTCATCAACAAAGCAATTTAATTTTGAATACCCTCACACAAGATGTTCACAAGCTTCAACCTTTTAAGTTCTTTTCAATGTTTGATGTATTTGTTTTCTTACAACCCAAGATTCACCATTTACTAAAACCACTAATATAACCCAATATTTAAAACAAAACCAAAAACATATATAAGAGATCTCGATTTGGTTGACCTGATGCATACAAGATATTGTGCACAATCTAAAAGGGTTAACATAATCTTTTGTTGGAAGCTTACTGTTCTAGACACTAATATAAATGAGAACTAAAATGTTTTTAACATATAAATGAGAACTAAAAATAAAAAATGTTTTTAAGTGTAAAAATTAAGAAAAAAAGAATTGTAATTAAGCAAAAAAACCAACCATGTATGTTGAGGAAAATTTTTCAAGGAAGATAAAAATTTGTACATACCAGAACACCATTGGCAAAGCGTATGAGAACAGTGAAGACAAGGGCAAAAGCAGCAAGTTCCCTCGGGCCAATATGACCAACAAAAGCTTGACTTATAATATTGAGACCAAAGGTGGAGAATCTAGTGAATATGGCTGGTGCTGCCACTATCCACATCAACTTGCTCTCTTTCCACACCCTTTTCACCAACGATGATTCATCTTCGATTTCTTGCTCTGAGGCTATTTCTTTGTTCAGCAACTTCTGCTTTAGATTACCCTCCATTTTCCCAGTTTTTGGTTGGAGTTTGGAAAGAGAAAAAGAGTTTGACCCTATTTTTAGACGGTGATAAAACACAGAACAGTGAAGAAGTTTTGTTTATATGCACGAGGAAGGCCACGAGGAAGAACGAGTATGCTTTTGACTAAATATTTTAATTGTCAAAAAGTACCTAATCAGAATTATATACTTAAAATCCAAAAGTATACACAATCATTAAGAGTGTCTTTGTATCTGCAGAGGAAAGTTTTGAGCACCGAAATGCGAGAAAAGCGTGAAAAACGAAACATTATATCACGAAAAAAAAAAAAAAAAAAAAAAAAAAAAATTTTTTATTTAATTATAAAAAATTTAAAAAAAAATAAATTTTTTTAATAAAAAAAAAAAAAAAT
>Ga0099824_1003987_pt1 | contig 21371 bp, 8 predicted proteins | sample SiratrowhiteBW_FD_76837 | JGI IMG/M metagenome (GOLD analysis project Ga0099824, IMG submission 76837) | Root nodule microbial communities of legume samples collected from California, USA - Siratro white BW | ecosystem: Host-associated > Plants > Roots > Nodule | place: USA: California... | reverse complement strand
TTGATTGTGAGTGGAGAAAAATAGTTTTATCAACTAGTTTATTAATTGATACAATTTTTATTTGTTAGATAATATTTTTCTAGGATTTTAGAATTTGGTATAATGTCTACCTTAGACTAGTCATTTCTTGGAGTAAGTATTAAGTAAAAGAAGCTACTTTAAGTTTAAATTGATTTACTAATATATTGTTGATGGAATTATTAGAGTTAAACTATTTTAATTGGGTTTATTAATGACAGTGACGACTCAAGATTTTAGGGGCTTAAAATAAATTAAAAAATGATCTTTCTTTATTAGTAGTGTTTTTATTCATTTTCAGATCAATTCTTACATTCATATTAGTATTGTGTTCATCATATATTTCATAACTCTTTAACATTGCACTAAGATTTCTACGTAGAATAAATGATCTATCTTTTTCCATGTTTCTCTCCATTATTTTTCCATGTTTCTCTCCATTATTTTTCCATGTTTCTCTCCATTAGACAATTTTTGGATGTAATATGATGTTAACTTGGATCATATATATTTTTAATATTAAAATTATTTTGTCTGACAATTTCATTCTCATTATCATGAGTTTGACAATTAGAATTATTATATTCGTTGACTACTTCTTTATTCTTGTCAAAAAAAGACTCACCTGTATTTTCTAATTCATTTTTTTTGTTTATTTTATAAATTTATCAATAGTCCTTTTTTTTATTCTACCAAAAGTTCAACTTTTCTTTTTGAAGTTTTGAATAACCTGATTCATAGTATATTTTTATATAAAATTAAAAACTATAATATATATAACACTGAATATAATTTATAAGTATATAAAATGAAACTAAATTAAAAAAAGATAGGACCTGATTGTCAAAACAATAAACTTGATCATAATATATTCTCTTGAAGACTCAAGTTTCTCACTATAGTCCTCTCCTTTGGTAAGTCTTTAAATTTAATTTATAAATTTTAAATTTGTCAGCTCTTCATTTAATCTGCGCAAATTATTTTAAAACTAATTAAACAATAATAAAAAATAAAAGAACTTTGAGATAAATTCATATTGATGCATTCAAAAGAAGCAAAAGCGAACATAAACTCTAATTCCTCAATTTATCGCTTCAAGTCTCCAAATAAACATTATAAAATGATAAAAGAAATTTGGACATATAGTAGGAATTAAAAGAAAAAGAGAAGGGAAAGAATTAGGTTAGGTTGAGGAAGGAACGAATCAAGAACAAAAGTGCATAGAGAAAGCAAGAAGGATGAAAATTGAATCAAGAACCGGATGGTCCATATCCGGTTTACAAAATTGCAAATCAGATGTTGCCTACCCACTGGTCATCTGGTTTGTAAATTATTAAGAAAATATAAACCGGACAAGGTGGCGTCCGGTATACAAATTATAAACCGGATTCCACCTCTCAATTTCTGATCCCATTTGTAATTTGTATACCGGACGCCACCCCATCTGATTTCTATCAAAAGAAGACATGTCTTTTTTTGTATGAGTATTTTTAGAATTTGAAAATTTTATGGAGGTGTAGGACGAGACCATGGAGGTGCAAGAAGAATTTGTCTGAGTTAGCCCAAATTCAAGTTGAATGAAGTTGACTTGAACCTAAGTCAAGCAAAGTCGGGACAAGAACATATTAATCGAGTTGAGACGGGTGCATGTTTATCCAAGTTCAACTTAACCCATGTTTATTAGGGTTAGGTTAGGCCCAAGTCTATCTTAGTCCGATCAAGATCAAATTGGGCCTAGCTTGATCAAGACTAGGTTAGGTCGAGTTGAGTTGAGTCTTGGGCCAAGGTTAAGTTGAGTCACTTCGGGCCTAGTCGGGTTAAGGCAAGCCTACCATTTAGTTGAGTCGGGGTGAGTTCACGTTCACCAGAGTTGGGGTTGACCAACATTCAGTCGAGTTAGGCTAAGTGGGTCATAATTCGATCAAGAACCCCAAGTCAAGGCTAGGTCAAGCTAAGTCGGCTCGAGTCCAGTTTAGTTGGGTTGACTCGACCTAGGCCGAGCCGAGTCAATTCGGGTCCAAGTCAATTCGAGCTGGGTTGGGATCATGTTCAGTCGAGTTGAGTTCGCCCATACTGAGTTGAGTTTAGTAGGTTCCAGGTCATTTCGAGTCCAAGTAGAGTTAGACCTAAGTTGAATAAAAAGAAATTAGGTTAGGTCGGACTAAGTTGAGTTGGGCAACATCAGGTCAGGGCCACACAAACTATGTTTGGTTGATCCCACATTAAGTTGAGCCAAGTCTACCCCGACATAGGTTAAGCCAAATCAGTATAGGCCCTAGGCCGACCTAAACTACGAATATCGAAATATGAATTTGAGAAGATGAAGAAGTTCAAATTCTTATCGTTTAGATGAAATTTGACATTTTTTAATTTTAAATAATTCAATTACTTTAATGAAATTATAAAATTTTAATTTCTTTTAAAATTCTTTACTCAAACAACAAATTTTATCATAAAACATTTCAATTTTTTTAAAAAGTTAATTATTCTCTTAAAATGCAGTTCCACACACAAGGTTAGAGTAATTTCCACACTATAAAAACAAAATAAAAAAATTCATTAACACAACTATATCGATTTCTACCAAATTTACCCAACTACACTTTTTTTTTTTTTCGACGTGGCCGTTGGGAAATTGGGATGGAAACGGTGACACGGAAATTGGGATGGAAACGGTGACATTGAATTTGGTTAAATTGGTCTATGTTTCCAAACTAAAAATTTAAAATTATTTTCATTTTCTTTGATTTTTGTGGGTCTAAAATTTGTATCTCGTCTTTATATTTTATCAAATATCAGTTAAATAATTTTTTATAAAATTAAATTATAAAAAATCATAATATTATCAATAATTTAATATTAAAAGGTACATATTTTTCTTATTTAATGTTAATTTTTTAAAGAAGAAATTATAATTAAATAAATATTAAAATAGTATGCAACTATAAAATTTATTACTTTTGCAAATATCGTGAAGGGAAATATTGTCTTAACTGAACTTTATAGATATTGAACAGGTTGAACCGTTGAGAAAAAAAAAAAAAAAACTTACGTTGTGAAAGAAAAATTATTCAAATGAGATGAAACTAAAAATCAATAACAATACAGAGGATAAGTTTTCTGGGTTACATAATATACAAAATGTTATAAAGAAATAAATAATAAAGAAAAATATAAAAATTATAAAACATATATCGTATAAATGATTTAATTTGACATAATTAAGGTTTATCTTTTCTAAGATGCAATGTATGGTGTGAAAGAAACTACAAAAGGGGAAAATATATAATTGAGTTTGTGTTGAAAGAGAAAAACATTGGGATTAACCTAGATGAACTTGATGAATATTAATTAGTAGAACAACTAAAAAAGATAATGAAAAATTATATATGTAAAAAAAGATTATTCAAGTGAATAATAGTTAAAATAAATTTTAAGTTACCCAATAAATTCAATATGTTTAAATAATTTAGAATGGGAGAATAATATGAACAGGCAGAATGTACTCATTCTCGTTCCTAGACCTGATTTAAAAAAGATTAGACATTATTCTCATTCGTATTTTTATCCAGTAAATGAGAAGATTTTTCATCAAACTCTAGACGAATCGAAACAATATATAATGAATGAGTTTATTTTGTCATCTTATAGGAACAAAATTCAAAAACTCATTATTAAAAAATATATATTTTAGAAAAATTGATAAAAATTATAAAGTAATAAATTTTAAAATTTAAACTTAAAATTTATTTATGAAACTCAAAATTTGTAGAAAATTAAGAATAAATTATTTGTAAAAGGAAAAATGTTTTAACATTCCAATTTAAAAATATAATTTAATTAATTTATTATTAATAATTTGTTCTTTATTACATTATTTTTAGTAGATAAATATTTTTAATTTAATTAATATTAATAAATTTATATTTAGTAATTTATGCCTGTTGTATAAAATCGGTGTTAATGATTTAAAACATAGTATAAGATTATTATTATAATCAAACCAAATTTAGAACATAGTTGTTATTATTTAAATTAAATTTGTTAGCATAATTATTTATTTTAAAATATTGTTTTAGTTAATTTATGCAACTAAACTAAGTATTTCGAACAAAATTACAATAAATATAAATAAAAAGATATAAAATAGAAATGCACCAAATTAAAATTATCGAGTAAGCAACTATTCTGATAATAACAACACTACAAGAAAATCATTAAATGGTAACTAATTTAGAGATAAAAAATAATTAATCACTATATCAACTAATTTAATGATAAAAATCATTATTATAAAAAAATCATTAATTAGTAACTAATTTAGAAACCAAGAATAATTAGTCACCATATTAACTATTTTGATGACAAAAATAATTAAAAAAAATTGATTTAAATTTAAAATATTACCATACACAAATTCTAATTATTATAGTAACCTTTTTCTCCATAAATGTTAGGATAAATATAATATTATAATAATTTGTAAATAAATGTTACAACAAATAAATTTAAACTAATATACAATATAATTTATTTAAATCCTGCAAAAGGATAACTGTTTTAATTTAACAAAATTTGTGAATTAATAAAATTTTTTACGATTTATTTTTCTTCCACTCTCTCAAGTTTTGTTCTTCTTTTCTTATTTTATCAGTCTCGTCTATGTTTCACTCTTTGAATTTTGTTTCTCTTAGTTCCTTTTAGTCATGTTACCAAGCAAGACTCTTTTTCCACCACCAATTCAAAACCTTGATCCTTTTTCTCCTCAACACATATACACTCTCTTTCTTTCTTGAGAATCATCACTATGAATGATGACGAAACAAAGTCTACGATAGAGATTAGGGTTTCCGTCAAATGCGCTTTCGAAGATGCTCCATCCAGCCCCAATAGCAGCGAGCACAACCACTGGTTCGCAATTTGAAATTGAGCATGAAGAAATGGAAGAGGACATAATCTTGATTTCCAGATGTCGTGATTGCTGACAAACGATACTTTGTATCTGTGTTGGTTTTGGTGCTTGCACTCACTCTTGATGATTAATGCATATAGTAAATGTCCTGTTCTGTTTGTTTATTGATTTGTGTGCAGGATGATGGTTCCATATCATGGAGGAAGAGGAAGAAGCATTTCTTCGTTCTCAGTTATTCTGACAAACCTATATATTCCAGGTTAGTATTTGTTCTACTTTGTCTGTGCCTCAATTTGCATTGGTAACTTCAAGTTAAGTAGAACATTCATTTAGTGCACTAGTCAGTTTGATTCTTGGAATTTAAGTTACAAAAAATGAATTCAGTTTATGATTTTGGGTTTGCTTGGAGATAACGTTTTCATAAATAGAGAAAGCTTTCTCTATAAGCTAAGATTAAGTTAAATAACGTATTTTAGAGAAGTTATTAGGAAACGACTTCAACAAATTAGTTTATGTATAGGTTAGTTTTAGCTAAAAGACATATACTGACATTAAGTATTAGTCCTTATTGTTGCTATGTTGTGGTTTGAGTATGTTGGAAGTGCAAGGTTAAAGGCGGAAAAGGCCTTGATTTATTCAGTTCTAAATTTTTTATTAGCAATAGAGCACTGTGATTTTATATGACTATTTAGCCTTGTAGAGGCATTGATTGTGTTGCTCCAATGTGTATTAGTGGTAGTTTTTCTCTTTGGGTTTGACTTAGGTTGTTCTTTCTTAACTCAATACTGTTGAGTTAAGAAGTCTTCTTGCCAAATTCCCCAGTGATGAGATTTAAGATGATAGTTTGTTCTTCGAAGAATTGGAGGGTTTTATCATGTTGAATCAAGATATTAGATTTACGGTGCGTTGGGAAGAGCTTATTTACAAATTATTAAGTTTATCCTCTATGATACAGGTCTTTACGAGAATTTATGAAAAAAAAAAAAAGAAACTTATGATATGTCACTGATTATAAAGGTTCATTTGTTGTTTTAATTTTCCTACTATTGTCATTACTTGTAAATTTAACACTGTTGGTTGTTATGTTACCTTGTACACATGTTTGTCAGTGTACATGTATTCCCTTACATGCACATGCCATATTGTCTTTCCCCTGCTTGCTATTGACTGAATTTTGCTAACCTGTGCTCGTGTGCCTCCATTCGAATTTATATAATATGTACAACTGTTATGGCTATGGATTCTTCTGCTAAGGTGATTGATGGAAAAGCTATAGCAAAGCAAAACAAAGATCAGATAACGACTGAGGTCTCCAGGATGAGAGAAGCTACAGGTGTGATTCATGGATTAGCTGTAATTCTTGTAGGAGATAGGAAGGACTCCGCAACTTATGTGCGTAACAAGAAGGAGGCTTGTGAATCTGTTGGAATCAATTCTTTGGAAGCTAATCTGGCAGAGGATTCCATAAAAGAGGAAGCTTTGAACTATATTTCAGGCTATAACGATGATTCGTTAGTTCATGGCTTCCTAGTTTGCCTTCGGTATATCTCTAGATCTCTAACTTCGTTTTCTTTTTTGCGAGCCAAGTATGCCAAAGTGTCGTTAATCTCTTTTCCTATTTAGGTCCTTAGTACACTGATAACTCATTCTTGTAATTAACTTGTTAACTATAACTTGAATATTTTTAATGGAAGTTTAATTAATTTTCCCTAGCCTTGTGACAGCATATGAACGAACAAAGCATCTTGAATGCTGTTAGAATTGAGAAGGATGTAGATGGTTTTCATCCATTAAATATTGGTCATCTTGTCATGCATGGAAGAGACCCTCTATTTGTTCCCTGTACACCAAAGGGATGCATAGAGTTACTGCACAGATACAATGTTTCTATTAAAGGAAAGAGGGTTGTGGTGATTGGTCGAAGCAATATTGTGGGAATGTCAACTACTTTCTTGCTGCAAGTAATATTACATTCAATCAAACTTAAACTTTTAGTTAACAATTCAAAACTAATTTTTATTTCATAGTTTTTATTTGCTTCTTTCATATTTTGCTCCAAGCTAATGCATTTCTGTTTCTTTATATGTCTATTATGTTACTAGAGGAAAGATGCTACTGACATGTATACGTTAGTTTTCCCTAATACACTATTTCAGCTTAGTTCTATGTTTTTGACATGCAAAGTTTTCCAATTTTTTATTTTTTTAGATTTGTGGTAAATGTTTTTATTTACTTTTAATGTTTAGCATGTGCTCTATTTTGAAACAATTACCCGTAGAAGAATTTGATTCAGCAACATAATATGCAAGTTTACAAAACATTTACTTATGCCACATGTACCCAATTAGTTTGTTGATTGTTACAAATAGAATGCTAGTTAATCCAACTTTTATTATAATAATGACTTCCTTTCACACTTACCCAGGGAACTGAGACAGATAAATAAACAAAATGAATATGGATTAAGTAGGAAAGTCATTATTAGTTGTGCACTTTTTTTCTTCTAAAATACTGTAATTCAATCACGCATCCTACCAAACAAAACAGGTTGAAGAAAGTTGGGAAACAGTAATAGAAATTGAAAGTAGTTGATATAAAATCATTCAACTGTTGAGCAAAGCCATGATGGGAGTTGCAAGTTTGGTGACGGTGGATTTCAGAAATTGGTTGACTTTTTAAAGTAAAATTGTTTGTGCAATTGGATTGAAATGAGCCATTATCTCTAAAGAAAAATTGAAATGACACAATCAGTCCATAACTGTGAAATTTTGGATACAATAGTCCAAGGTAACAATGCATTCATACAGTAGAGTATAGTTGGTTCATTAGTTTTTATGTTGTCCATTTTTATCAGTTTAATTTTAGTTTTGTTCATTTGTATGTTTTGTGGTTGAAATTTCTGACACACCATGACTGAATGTCTTTTCATTTGGTGGAAGCAGTAAACAGAAGAATTAGCTCTAATATTATGATCACCAGTCATTTACTGGTCATTGGATAGAGATGCATTACTTGGTGTTTCATTCATGCAGATCCTTATCCATTGGAAAGTTATGGAGCCTATAACAAAACGTGGATTACATCCTACAACCATGCATATAAGGTGCATGTAGTTCATCGACTTTGTTCAACTCTCTTATTATTATTATTTTTATTTGGTTGACCACAAAGGAGATACTTTGCAGCCGTAGATAAATATATGATAAGTTTGATTATATATTTGTAAGTGAGGTAATATAATAAATACTACACACCTAGTCAGAATAGGATATAGTATCATGTTATATAATAAATTTATATCTAAATTTTTCATAATAAACTTATATATTAAAAATTATTTTTTATATTATGTAAATTAATATTATGAGAGATTTCTAACAAAAGTTACAAAATTATTTTTCAAACTTCTCCCATTATGCCAACAAAGTTAAAATTTTACTTATATAATGATACAAATATTTCTAACGTAAGTAACGATAACTATTTTTCTTTTATCAGAAAAGAGTTATTTCCCTCTTCTTTTTGTTAAGTTTAATTAGGATGGATCTCATTTTACTAAGTCCCATGTAAAAGTCTGTGTCCACAAGTTTTACCATGATTCAACAAAATAAATAAGAACCTAGCACCCATAAATTTAACCATGATTCAGCAACAATTAATAAGTGAAGTGCTTTTTCTTTTCTTTTCCAGATAGACATATACTTATGTTTCTTTGCTTAGAGCATATCCTATAGTAAAACTAATTAAGTTACTTACTTAATAGAAAAATACTATATATAGACTTTAGAGACTCAAACTATGCAATACTTTATAAGGAAATGACTGATTTATATATCTGTTATATGTATGTTATGTTGGTAGATTTTAGTTTTACTGTATTAGATTTGTGACCAACAATTTTCTTTTACCTTATAATATTTTTATTCCTGATGAGACACATTTTTACTTTATTTGATATGTATATTTTATGATTGATAGTAATATTTGACATTTTTTCAGATCACGTGTTTGATTCTCAAGCACATTTGGTCGAAACCTCATTCAAAAGAAAAAAAAAGTTTGGCAATTTTTTAGCAATCCGTTTAGACATTTTTCACCATTTTGTGAGAACAAAATAATTACTTTATTAACTTCAAGCACCAACCACTTGTTGTATAAGTTTTCGAAAAGGAAAGTTTTAAAGATGTAGAATATAAGTAAATATGTATAATTCATATCCGAGGTATGATTAAATACTTTAGAAAAATATAAAATATGCATGTCTAACAATTATGGATTATATTACTTTTTATTTTATTTTGTTTTTTTATCTTTGATTATTATAAGCAGAAAACATTCGGTGTCTCCACCCCTATTCAACAAATCATGGACATTATAACCTTCCATTTTTATAATAATTGTACAACAAAGTAGGTTACTGATATGTATGTTACATTGTCATTGCAGGAAAGGAAAAGAATAAGTACATGATCTAATGAGAAAAAGAAAAAGTTACATTATCAAACAAAATAAATAAATTAAATTGTTATTTTAAAGTTGAAATTTCTTGTTAATGTTGTGCTATAATGGGATGCAATACTGTATCATTTCCTATTTTGACTTGAAAATCTTTTCTTTGTATAGTACTTGTTAACATTTAGTATTTATATATTTAGTTACTAAATTGATTTAAATGAAATTGGTCACTAAATTGGTTTAAATGAAATTGGTCACTAAATTGGTTTCAATGAAATTGGTCACTAAATTAGTTTAAATGAAATTGGTTACTAAATTGGTTTCAATGAAATTGGTCACTAAATTGATTTTAATAAAATTGATCACTAAATTGATTTTAATAAAATTGGTCACTAAATTAGTTTCAACAAAATTGAACACTAAATTGGTTTCAATGAATTGGTCACTAAATTAATTTCTAAAATAATATCTAAATTAGTATCTAAATTGGTATCTAAAATTAACTATCAAGGTTTTAGCTACTTATTACTATTGATTTCTAAATTAGTCTCTGGTTAAATTAGTGACTAATTTTATCATTTTAGATATCAATAAATTAGTTTCTAAAAGTAATTTTTCTTGTAGTGAAAAGAAAGAAGAGAAATATGAATACACTAAAAGTTATTGAATTTACATAACTTTGGATGCATTTTTCGATATTAAATCTTAATGTTGTTTCTTGAACCTATGTCTATTTAGTTGTATTTAAATAAGAGTTAATATTGGAAACCTGTGAGGTTTTGAGAGAGAGTGAAGGCCATTTGTATGAATTCAACAATTGTCAATCTTTGGAATTAGAAGTGAGTTTTTTAACATTTTGATCTTTTCATCTTGAACATTTAACTTCTAATTATTTTTGCAATTCAAGAATTTTAGCCTCAATGTCTTCTCTCTTGACTATTAGAGGATTCCGTTTCATCAATATTTGTTTTATTTTCTAGAATCTTAACAATTTCTTTCTTATTTAGAGATTCTATGTGGTAGAATTTGGTAGAATCTTAACAAAACTCGTTGCATCTTGAGAATATAATATTTTTCTTTTCTTTTTTTATTTGTTTTGACTTGGTTAAAATCATAAACAAGAGGTTTTGCTTCGTTCTCAAGCAAGATCAGTTGGTAGATTTAGAGTTGAACCAATTCTTTTAGGGCAATTGTTTCAGGCACCTTGTCAATTACTTCCTGCACCTGTCAATTAAAGGAAATAATAGAAGTAACCGTGTGGGTTAATATGTAAAAGAATTAGAATTTACGACATACATTGTTGGCTCATCAGATGTTGTATTGTGGCCCGTCGACGCTGGTGCTTTAGCTGTTTTGTCGTCATTGGTGGTGTGTGGGTGTGATTTATAGAGAGGGTTTCTGGAGCTGGTGGTTTTGGGGGTTGTAGTGGGTGTCATTTGCAGTTTTTTTTTTTTTTATTCCAAAAGTTACGAAATTCAATTTTCGGAACATGACTTTCGATTTTTCACAGTTGGATTTCCGTAACTTGTTTCTTAGAATGAGATTTTCAAAACATGTTGTTGACAAATACCATTTGATTATAATTTTGGACAGTATTTTTCAGAAACTTGTTTCAAAAATCTCCAACATGTTATGTATAACCCTTCTTGTAATCATTTATGTTTTATTTTTAAATTGGAGTGTTGATTGAAATTTGAATGATGTAAATCAACAAGATCATAGTGAGGACTAGTGGAGGAGGTTTACAAATAAATCATATATATCCAACTGCATCTATTATCTGTTAGATGCAAAGAGCATGTTGGTTTTTCTAACTTTGATTAAGGTGATGAAATTAAAAAAAATGTAGATAAAGAGGTGGATGTGGTGGAGGATGAAGGCCATTTGTGAGGACTAATAATGGATATGACATTAGTTGTGAGCTTTGAAGTCTATATTGCCAGGCAATTATGGAATGTTGTGGTAAGTTATTTAAATGTTGACATATATAGATTGAAATGAATGTGTTATTTTTGGTAGATTTTATGAATTGAAATAAATTTGTTGTTGTAGGATCGTGTAGACCTTAAGTTGGTGTTTATGGGAGAAAGATGAGTAAATTGGGTTTGCCACATGAAAGAATACAAGTGATGATTGAATTGTCTGGTTTAAGTGGGTTGGTTGGGGCTAACTATGACATTCTAGACAAAGGATTGTTGTTTGCTTTTGTAGATAAGTGGCATGTAGAAACAAACTCATTTCACTTACCTATTGAGGAGATGACCATCACATTAGATGATGTGTCTAGTTTGTTGCACCTACCGATTGTCTGTCAGTTTTACACCTACTCTACATTAGATGTGACTGAGGCTACAAATTTATTGGTTGAGGCCTTTCGGGTTGACCGTGAAGCTACCTCCACAATGACAAGGCATTGTAAGGTGGTCATGTGCGGTTGAGTTGGTTGAAAGATGTTTATGAGGATGCATGCAACAACCGATAATGGTGCTCGAGCTTATTTGTTCCACCTAGTTGGATGCATTATCTTCCTAGATAAGAGTGTCACATCCATCTGTATGACATACTTTGGTTTTTTTGTTGATTAAAGGGTGACCGTAAAATATATTGGGCAACAGTAACTTTGACATACATATGAATAGTTGGGAGATGTCAGTTATGCATCTACCAACAAGCTAGTTGGGTATGCAATGTTGTTGCAAGTTAGTTTCAAAATCCCTTCATTTTAATTTAAAATTACACAATGTCATTTATATTTGATTTGATTGGGTTCAATATAAATTTTGATAGGCTTGGATTTATGAGTATATTTTACTATAAGACATAGGAGTGTATTCAGATTACACAAAGGAACATCCCCGGTGCCTACACTATCATGTTAACAAATTATCATCTCATGCAATTGTTCAATTTCAACTGAATAATATAGGGTTAGTTGTGATTCGATTTACACTTTACTAGGAGCACATGGAATCTCAACCATTTGAATGAATCTCCTTGTTTACAGGTTTCATCAGATTATTTAGAATCCAACAACTTCACTTGCTGGAACGTGTTCTCTAGTAATATGGATATAGGCAAATGATCCCCCACCATCCATTTGTACTCTTAGATGGCGATCAATCAACAAAGAAAGTGGACGTTGGTGGCTACACTTCAATGCATATGTTGTGTAAGATGAGGCGGTGAACTATCATCCAAGGGAATGCGTTCCAGCATATATGGAGTTGTTTCGGTCAGTATCACATTCGTATATCATTCATATATGATTGAGGACGATTGTCCTCCTATTGTAACACTGGATGCACATGCAGATGTAGGTCCTCTACATATAGTGGACACTCAAGAAAAGCAGCTACTGTGGTAAGTACGCATGATTGTTCAATATTTATAATTTACATGTTTAGTACATTGTTAATAATGCTTTTTGTATCTTGGTAGGGAATTTGTTGTAGAATTGTCTAGGCGTTGCAATTGATGGTGAATGAAAGTCATGTCATTGAGGGAACTCGTACATGAGATGGAACACATACAACCTTAATGTTAGACAGGCGAGCCACAAAAGGGAGGGTTGTGTACTTGAGATGACCCAAACATAGACGTCATTAACTTATTTTATTTTATTTCGAATGTTGTATAGAGGCGAACATGTGAAATTGTTTTACTTTTAATATATTTTGTTATTAATATTGAGTTGTGCATGTTTATTTTAATCAAGTAATTGAAAATAGTTGCATAACTTGCGAATGGAACTGAATTTGGTAATGCATGATACAAAATTTGTCATACTAATTTTAAATACAAATTGTAACCTACAAATATTGTCTAATTGCCATAATTTGTCTAAAAACTTGCATGCGACTAGTGTAAGAAGATGTCAAAGCCATAACTTGTGATTAAGGTCAAGCCTTAGCCTTTTCGGCCAAAGAGAATGAAAAAATCTCAATAACAACATCTCTTCATCATTCCCTGGCAAACCAATAGTACCACATAACTCATAAAATATGTATAAACGAGCTACTAACTGTTGAGAGCTGATAAGTTGTAAGAGAGCATACTTCATCTCAACTTGGGTCTCATAATGTTGGAGAATTTTATAGAACTCATGTACTTGATTGAGTCCCCTATAGTTCTACAATTATGTTTCTCTTTAACAATCTTTTTTCGATAGACAATATGATGTTTTGGGTGACTATAGGAGTAGAAGAAGATTAATGAGTAAAAAACAAATTAGAATAACATTGTCAATACCCGATTTCGTCTGGGTGAAAAACAAATAATAAAAATATTGATAATAAAAATAAAGTTTTTTAATTTGAAAAATGTGAAAAAAATGTGTAAGCAAAAATAGGTTTGAGAATAAAGGAAAAAAAGAGAATAAAAGGAAAAATAATAATAAAAATAATAAAAGAGAATAATAATATAAAATTGGAAAAATATAATAATAAAATAATAGAATAAAATAAAACTATATAATAAATAAATAATAAGTAAAATGTAAGAAAAAAGAAGAGGAATAAAGAAAATAACTAAAAACTAAGGATAGAAAGGAAAGAAGAGGTTTGGAAAGGTTAAAAGGGTGAAACGATAATTAGTAGAAAAATTGGGAGTGTGAATGTAAAAGTGCCATGTGTCAAGCTACGAGTGGAGAGTGTTACTATTCATTATTTGGTAGGTAGTGGAAACGATATTCGGGGGGCTTTCTTGAATTTTTTGTAAAGATTGGAGCGGGAAACGATTTGGGTTGCCTATAAATAGAATGATTTTGGTTCGTTGAGGGGGATTTTGCCTTTTGGTCTTCTTGACAGCGGAGTATTGGAGATAATAGAAGAGTGCAGTGTGAGAAAGTGTGCTCGTCGAAGGAAGATTTGTTCGTCGGAGAAGTCAAAAGAAGACAATCGAAGAACACAATTAAATAAATTTGGCACATAAAGAGGTAAGCGTGGTTAACATCTTTAGTTATTTGAAAGCATGCATGAATGAATTGCATTCATAGGATATCTTGACTATTCATCATCTTCTTGATTATCTGTATATATCTTGTATTCATTTTGGCCGAGTTCTTGAAGTTCGGATCAGTGTAAATCATAGTTAGATGTTTGTTCGTATTCTTGTTTTTGATTGAATAAAAAAGATCGTTCCTAGTTTATACCATTAATTCTTGTAATTGTGAATCACACCACGTTCGCTGGTAGTTTCACAAAATTATGATTAAAACCTATGAAACGCGATAGTTCTTGTTCATCCTCCTCGAATGTTGTGCCCCGTGCAAGAATCTATGACTTGAATTCAGGGTTATATTCAATGCTAGTCATATTTCTGCTGGTGATTAGTCACGTTACCTTCACTGCTTCTATACCTTGATCGAAGTCCGAGAACGTTGTGGTTCGCGGTAATTCTCTGTTATTCCTATTCCCGACAATGACAATGGCTTTCTTCTGAATAATAATATTTATATTATAACAATTGGTAATCTTTCGATGTATAATAGGATTTGCGTGAACATGGATGAGGGAGGTGATGATAGAAGCTTTAGTGGTGATGAGGATGATGAGGTGAACAACAACAAAGTGAGAAGGAAGGGGTGGATAAGTCAAGTTTATGATTCTGAAGAACGTTATGACAATAGTGATTGTAGCAAAGGAAGAAGTAAATTATGCTGATGCGAAGAATTTAATTTTGTATATTTATTAATTTGTGAATGGTTTGTCTGTGATGATGATCCGAGTGGCAACGTATTTTGTTATGCAAGGTTCAGAGATAGGGGTCTTGTCACGGATCTCTTGAAGTTTGCCAATGCGAATTCCTGTAGTTATCTTTGTCTCAATAGCAAAAATGGTTGTAGCGAAATAAAGATTTTGTTCTTAAGCCATCTGATTCACGAGTGAAGTATGACAACAATGGAAGCCTTACATTCAAAATAAGTCGTGCTCATGCATAAGGACTTTTGTGATTTTAGGATTGCATGGTGCATTTGTTGGAGGAAAGTTCAATATAACGTCTCAACGTGTAGCAACTTCCAACCATGTCTTAAGGAATACATTCGTTGCTACTCTGTGCCAAATGGTGTTCCCTGTGGAATGACTATTGTTTCGGTGGGTTAAGGTGGAAGTGGAGTCTCGAATAGGAAAAAAGTTTAGAGAAGATCGAGAGAAAGCCCAGAGGTTTCATCACTAAGAGGATGCTCTTTAAATACCTTGATTGGTATGGCATTTTTGTTGGTATCTATGATGTTAGCATGAAGGCTGGTGATCCTTTCCAAACCATCAACTACTGTGTAAAACTAGCTTGTGGTGCCAACAACGATTTCTATATTACTATGAGGGGTGTTGTAGCCATTTGGCATTACTGGCAAACTCGAAGTTTCTTGGCACTGGGAGACATCTTTGGAGTGATACGCAAGGCATGAGCACTGCCATTCACCCATACCAAATCCTTCTATACACTAGCCAGACCATATTATTGTTCCCATGCACGTAAGGCGTGTATGCTGCCATGGAACACATGGTATTGCTGGCACAGTGTCACACCTCACCACATATATACATGAGATATGCATCACTCTTCACTACCATCCATTAAAATAGCTACCACAAGCTTTGTTTTTTGCCAAAGCAGCCAAACACTTCATCACATTCATAAAACACTAACTTTCGAAACCAACTCATCATTGCCCTAATTGCCTTGCCTGAGTCAAGTCTGTAGAAAATGAGTTTAGGCTGAGTTCAAGAGGGGAGGGGGGTGAATTGAACTATTGAAAACTTTTTGCAAATACTAGAAAGTATAAAAGATTTGAATGAATGTTCTTTATTAATTCACTGATCAATGAAATTCAGAATTACATAGCAAGAATCAGTATGTCAAGAAACAAATCCAATCAATTACACATGTTTATTATGAACTGAAGCAACACAATACACTATACTGAAGTCTCAAAAGCTTGAAATCAAGTTCAGTAAACTAAGACAAACAGTTACTGCAGTTGATCAAGATAATATCAGAACCACAAGCGAAAACAATTTACTTAGTTAAAATAAATAACAAAATCAACTCAGAAATAATCAGATAAAGAACACTCCAAGAAATCGTAATTTATTTCAAGAAGGAATGTTATCCAAATGTTCTTTTGTTTGATAATGTTTTATGAACCAGTTAAAGTGTTAATTCAATTAGTAATACAATCAATCAATTAACCAGATGGAATAACAGGTTCAGACAAACAAAGATTATCAATTGAATTAACAAACAATAGTCGCGATGAACAACTTATTGATCGAGCAAAAATAGAAAACCAAATGCGTTCAAGAAGAGAGAAAGAAAAATCAAGAACACAAGATTTTATCCTGGTTCACCCTTCCTCAAGGGCTAGTCCAGTCCTTTGCAAACTAGCAAATATTTCCATTAAAAGATCACCAACATCAGTTTTACACAATACAATATTGCTCCCGCAACACACACACTATTGAACCTACAGTACGTGTAGAACCAATGCAGAAATCCTCTGCAAACAACTTGTTAAAATTACAACCATCTATAACTTGTAACCTTTAGTTCCAGTACAAAAATGTATCAAGAATACAGTCAATACACAGTAATTCCACTCAACAGATTATACACAAGTATTAAGAACAGAGTGGAACACTTAGCTCTGATTTAATATCACAGTTTGCAGCAGATCAATTCAGCAGTAAAGCTTCAAGAACAATTTTCTTGTTGAAAAACAATTGCTCAGTTGATTACAAGGTTTGCGCGTGTTTTTCTCTCAAGAGATTCACAAAATTCGCTCAATATGATTTATGTACTTGTTGTTATATGAAAAACACGTGCATGTCCCTTTATATAGAAAAACTGTTATTTTTTACCGTTAAGGCTTCAATTGATTGAGTCACCATTCAAGCAATTAACAACTTCCTGTTACTTAACAGTAAATATATCAATTTCAGATTTTGAAAATAGTTTACTGATTATTTATCTGATTTTGATTAACAAAATCTGATTTGCTTTACTCTTAAAATATTTTGAAAAATATTATTAAGCAAATTTATTTTTGGAGCTTACTTTTGAATAATCAATCATGCAATCATATGATTTTAAATCAAAAACACAACTCACAACAACACACCCCTCCTAGTCTAGGACCAAACTCTCTCAAGCTCTTCAGGTCCTCATACACTTCATGTTGTAGCTAGGATCCATTGTAGACTTTCACTCTTTGTGTTGATTTTATCAAATCATATCCAGCAGCTACTGATGCTAACAAAGCCAGTTCACTGGCAAGATTGCTGGCAAGTTTACATGTCCAGAACGTCAAAAGCTTCACAACCCCTCCATTTTCCTCCATCACTTTCCGCTCTCAAGACTACTCTGCCATGCCACCGGGAAGTTATCGCCGTTCTTCACATTTTGCCATTGTCACCACGAAGCTACTCCTACCCTCAGCTAATACCCCGAGCACCATCTTGCCTCAGCCACCATCATCACGTGTACACCCAACCATCAAAGCCACCGTGTTGGCGACTGCTTTGCAGCCACCACTTCATACCCTCACGACCATGCATCTAAAGATATCTCTTGCCATTACCACTGGCTCCGTGTGATCACCACCAATCTTAACCACCATGGGGAGCCCTGCCCCTTGCTGCCGAGTCACTATCTAACTCTGGTGAGCACCGCTTCCTTTGCACCACCAACCTTCTTCCTTAATAGCAAAGCACCGCAAGCCACCGCAACCCCTCCATCACCTCCTACGAGCTACCACCGTGAGTCTTGCACCATACATTGCTCCTCGCAACAACCAAATACCTCGAACGCCGCCAAGCACCACCTTCAAGCCTTGCCATCTCAACCCTATACCCGCAGCCGCTTCTCGTGCCTCCTCTTCCAACCATAATCTAATATAGGGAAAAGTAATGAGAGAAAAGAGAGATAGGATATGAAGGGAGGGTGGTGAAAAGTTGGGTCATGGCCCAAAGAAGCTTTTGGCACCCCACATGTTTCCTTGTTCTACACCTCCATGGTGTTGGGCTTGCATGAATTTGAGCCCAGCATACTCTAATTATATGTAGACAGATTCTTTCTGCACCCCAATACCCTCGTCCTGCACCTCCATAAGTTTTAAAAATGTCAAAATTATCCCTATAAAAATGACCAAAAGGACCTTCTGTTTTTTTTTTAAAAAATACTGAATCGGATGCCTCCCATCCGGTTCACTTTTTCCAAATGAAAATGTGAACCGGATGGCACCCCATCCGGTTTACATTTTGGTTTTTTTCCAAAATGTAAACTAGACTCTAGGCATTCGGTTCATACGAAGTTTGTCTTCTCCGATTCAGATTCACCGTCGACGGCAACCCAATCATCAAATTAACTACCCTAATCATCAATACCATTCACAAATTGCTAATAAACATATTTTTTTTTTTTACTTTTCACTTGTTTAAAGTTTTAATTCAGATTGAATCAAATACGCAACTTCTCCTCCCAGATCTGTGATGCGAACGTTGCAGACTCTCACCCACATGCACATATCACTTTTGTTGACGGTGAAGGTGAAAAACAGATACAATGACTGAACCAGATGCTACAGTAAAGCAGTGAATCGGATGCAAGCAAAGGAAGAATGAAGCGGATAAAAGTAGTTAAGAAGGTAAATTGGGGTAGAGTATATTTTGATCTTTTACCATTTATCGTTTAAGTGCATGTTTGTATTTTCCAATGAACTATGGAGGTGCAGGACGAGGGTATTGGGGTGGAGGGAGAATTCGTGTTATATTCGCCACACGTTTAAAAAAAAAAGAGAGGAAATTGGGCTCACTATAATTTGTAATAGCCCATTGCTATTATTTTTAACTTGTCACAGTATTTTTCACATTTTCAGTTTTGAGAATAGTTTTTTTTTTATATAAAAGTTATTTTGATATTACAATTAAAATCTCCAAATAGTTGTGTGCATCATGTGAGTTTTTTTTTTTTTTAAATAATAAATTTCTTTTAAGTTCCTAAATGGTCGTCTGCGTCATGGGAAATTTTGAATATGTTTGGAATATCTAAAGGTCGTCCGCGTCTAACGGATCCAAAATGAAGTTTAATTTTCAAAAATAAACAAAAAAAAATATATAAAAATTTCTAAAAAATATCAATTTCTCATAATAACTCAAATTTTCTTTTAGAACTACTTATTTCCTGATTCTTCACCCATTATAGATGTAAATATGTAGGAGCAAGGTCAATCCTTGTCGGGCCCTTTTATTTAAAATTATTATTTTGTTTATTATTTCTTTTGGGAAGTATAAGCATTTTATTAAACTACACTTGTTTTACTCATTCGATTAAAGGTACCGACTTATGACGGGCGTTGTGGGGGTGCTAACACCTTCCCCACACGTAACTGACTCCCGAATCCTAGATCCGGTTTCGTAAACCTGTTTTACCCAATTTCGATTTTTCCATAGTTTCCCGTAAAAACTATGGTAGTGACTCCTTTTTTCCGATTTTCAAATTAAACCGATTTTTAATTTATTTTATTTTCAGATCATCTTTAGTCGTCGTCGATGAAGTCGACAAACATATTAGTCAAAATAAATATTATATATGCAACAAAATAAAATAAATAGAAAAAATATAAAATATAAATCAGAGGAAAAGTAAAATTAAAATTAAAAAAAAGAGTCTAAAGAAATTGTAAATAAAAAATTGCTATGTAAAATTACATCTAACCAAAACAAAATGGGTTTAGTTTTTCATAGATATAAAACCTTAAACATACAAGACGAACAATAAAAAAAAAATTATACCAAAAATCTTAAAATTATCATCTAAGATTGACTTTTTTTTTCTCCTCTAATTTTATCTGTCTAAACCTTAATACATTTACTCAATATTAAATTAAAATATAGCCATAAGTATAACCAGTACTAAAATAAGTTAAAGTAAAATGAAGAGCGGTTCAAACTCCTTGAGTAATAAATTCATTCAGTTAATAAATTCATTCAGTTAATAAATAAAAATAATAATATACACAAAAATCTCTAATTAAAAAAACATATAATATATGAAAAGATTCAATGCAAAATATGAAGTTTTTATTCTGGTGTCAATGTCCTTTACTAAAATTAACCTCAAGTTTAACTATTGATTATGTGGTGCCCGGATAGAAATTCAATGGTGCGCTTGATTAATTCAAAGGCATTGACAACAAATTTTTAATTCCAATCCACTTCTGTGCTGGCTTGAGAATTTTAAATTTTAAGAGCATTGTGGTTTGATAGACGCTGCCTCGTGATTGCTGTTGAAGTAAGGGTTTCAAACAATGAAAATCGCACCTGCTTTTTTGTTTGGGGATTCATTTTCACTATAAAGTACTTCCCCAACTAGATATTTAATTAATTCAATTGGCACGAAATTATTTTCATTGATACTGTTACACACTTGACTAAATGATGTTAAGATAGTTAAAATTAAGATTATGAATATAATTATAAAATGTTAAAAAAAATCACAAATTGTGAAAATGTAACATAAATATTAGACTTTAGTTTTTAAAATATTTCACCTATACAAATTGATGAATTATCAATTCTTGGCCTTCTTCAACTCTTTATAATCCTTCATCATCTCACGTTAGATCTTAACAATCTTACAACAAAAGCTCCTCACATAGGATTTGAAATTGTCAAAAATAGGTAATGATTTAAGTTTGGTTTTGCCTCCACACACTTCTGTCACTTTCCAATCACTAAAAATTTACTTAGTTTCTCTAAATTTGGTAGAGATGATCATGTCTTGTCTAAATTTCACACTAATAAAAAAAAGACACATAGCAGATCATACTTCAAGGATGTCAACACCCGATTTTGTCCAGGTAATCTTTTAAATTAAAGTATAATGATAAAAATGAATAAAGAAAAAATGAATAATAATATAAAAATATATATTTATTAGTTTAAGTTTTCTTGAAATAATAATAATAAAAAAAAAAAAAAATTTAAAT
>Ga0099824_1003986_pt1 | contig 21371 bp, 11 predicted proteins | sample SiratrowhiteBW_FD_76837 | JGI IMG/M metagenome (GOLD analysis project Ga0099824, IMG submission 76837) | Root nodule microbial communities of legume samples collected from California, USA - Siratro white BW | ecosystem: Host-associated > Plants > Roots > Nodule | place: USA: California... | reverse complement strand
GTAGGTGATATTGATGATTAGAGTAGTTGATTTGGAATTTGGGGGCTGTCGACGGCGAATTTGAGGATTTTCCGATCTGCTGGGTTGAGAACCGGATGAGGTCGTCCGGTTTGTATTTTTTTTTTAAAATGAGAACCGGATGAACCCCCCATCCGGTTCACAATTTCAAAAAATAATGAGGGTATTTATGTAATTTCATGAAGGGCAGTTGTGGAATAAAAAAATTATATGGGGGTGCAGAAAGAGGGTATGGGGGTGCAGGAAGAATTTGTCCACAAAATTCTATAAAAATAAATAAATTCCCACAAGTTATTTTCATCGTTATTTTATAAAACCAAAAATATAACTGTTATCTTACCTATCTGTCTCCATTTTTTATTTTCTGTCTTATGTTACAAATAAATAAAATATATTTTATTTTATTTTACACATATTTAGTTATTACATAAAAATAAGACAATTAATATATTGTATTAAAGTTAGGTTGCACTAAAAAAATTAATTACATAAAAGTAAACATCCTAAACACTCTTAATTAAGTAGAATGTGGTTTTTTTTGCCTATGTGAGAGTTTATTCACACTATCTATTTGTTCTTTCCTGTTTTTATTTTTTGGTCCACCGTGTTTTATTTTATATTTTTTCACTTTTTATATCAGTGAAAATTTTTATATTATGAATTTAAAACTATTATTAGGAGTAAAAAAAAATTGTTTACACGAGAAATCCCCATTATATATTTGATAAATTTTGAATTTTTAAATAACTATTTGATTACATTTATATATTTGATTTCCTCTTCATATATTGATTTTAATTTTTCTATTAAAATTACTATTTCCTATCGAATTCAGTAATTTTTTTAACTTTATGTTTTGGACATTTGGTTGTTTTGAAATTATATTCTGACAGTGTTTATTTATTTAGATTAATTATATTTTTTATCTTTAATAGCTATAACTTGTAATTTTTGTATTTAAAATGTCAGACTATTATACAAGATACATATTAATTACGAGCAAATTAGTCAATCTATAAACGTAAATTAACTCATGCTCACTGAAGAGTCGTTTGCATGTTTACATGATTCTTTCTTATTAGTATGGAAAATTTCCAGTCCTGTTCCTTTCTAAACTTAAACTTGTTTTGTCATTAGAAAAAGCCCAATAGTAAAAAGTTAACAATTTATTCGTTGTGTACTTATGCAGATAACTTTTAGTGCATGAGACATATATTTTTAATTCTTATATAAAAAAATTAAAGAATTTAGTGTATTATCTTACTATTGACAAAAAAATCTATTATTTTGGAATCTTTAAATTATAATCAATGAATTGTGAAATAAATAAAAAACCATTAATTATGTGATAATAATTTTAAAATTATATTTAAACTCCCTAACACACCTTATTTATTCAAAAAAATAATGTTAGTTTTAAAAACAAACTATTTAAGTAAATGTATATCATCATTATTAATATAAAATGAAAAAAATATAAATAAAAAATTAAATTAATTTAGGACTGATTAAAATTATAATAATATAAGCTATAATTTATTTTAAATATGTAATTAAATTATTTAAATAAATACACGCCGTCATTATTAAATATAACACATCAGATTTAGATCTAAAAATTAATTCAATTTAGAATTTATGAAATTTATAATAACTTAAACTATAATTTATTTCAGAATGAATATATTATTACATTAATATAGTATATCAATATTGAAAATTAAAATTACAAAATATCACGTAATACTTGAAAAGATTAAAAAATACTTAACATGGAAATTCATTTAACTTAATTAAAACAAAAAAAAATAAAAAATATTCTCCTACTCAGTGAGCACCCAGATTTATAATATGAAAATAAAAATTTAATGGTTATGCAGGGACACATGCGACGTTTTTTTTATAGTTAACTAATCACAAACCTTCATTTGTACTATAAAGCTTTACTTCTCTCTAACGATGGAATTTGAGTACTTTAATCAGTGGTATTTTTTAAAAAGCATAATTCTAATTTCCACAGTTATTTATGCCTTTTTCAACTAAATAATGTATATATTTTCATAATAAAAAAATGATAAAAATATTAGTTTAGGGTTTATAATAAATATATTCCAAAGTCATTAATTGTTCCCATTGCGGCACCGTACCTAAGCTGTCACACTGTGCCAATTAGCGAAGGCATCAAGCGTGGCCACAAAAACTTTTTGGTTCTCTTTAGTTCAGAGCATAGCCGTACTAGAACGAAAAAAGGAACATAGTAAAAGAAGAGAAAAACGACGACGTACCTTGGTTTTCGTTAGGAGCAGAGATGAAGCACCCCACTTGTAAAGTGTTTTTGGTGTCAGCGGTGAACCCACAAACTTGGCCACGACCAGCACAATCCCCACACGCGGGGTCGTTCCACTTCAACACGACATCCTTGTTGAGATCGGGCATGAAAAACGATGTCGTGTCGGGATTTGGAATAGGAACAAACGCCGAGGATATCACCTCACACTTGTCACTTAACGTGCTATTAAGAGGCCACCACGAGAATGTCACAGAGGAGGAGGAGGAGTTCGAATAGAGGCATGAAATTGGTGGCGAAGGAACGGAGTGTGTCATGTTGGAAGGACAACGAAGGAAGGTTAGGTCGTAAACGGTTGCCTCAAACGTGAACGGTGGGTGCAGAGAAAGGCTCAGGTTCTGCAAGAAACGGTTCGGGAGACAACCTTCGGGGTCGTTCACGCTAACGGTTTGGGCCATGTAATTTATGCTTTTCACCACCAAATCGCCCGAACCTGGGAGGCTCAGAATGGTTCGGTTGTTGTTGTCGCAGGAAACTTCGAATCTCGGATAGCTGCAGCGATTAGAACTTTTGGCTTGGATTTGTGTTTGTTTCAAACCAAACGGAAACTGAATTTTGATTTTGCCGCATGAATTGGTGGGGCAAGTTGATTCCCCTCTGAGAGGGAGAAGAAACATGATGAACACTACCAGACACAACATGGCAATTAGGCATGAGCAATAATTCTCGTGTGAATTGAAGAGGGAAAGGTTTAATTATAGGTGGTGTGATATTTTGCCTTACATATAATATAGTGTTAGAAGCTAAATAGAAATAAATGCAATTGAACACTTTCATTTTCTTTGGCTATTGGCAAAGTGTCATGTTCTGTGATTAATTTACTGGCAAACCTTTTCTTTTCTCTCCTTTCCATGTTGAATGCTACGTGATTTATAGATCTGGGCCCTTTTTTTCTTGAAAGAGAACAAAATATCTGTTTAACTAGATGCTAATGGGTTTTCAAATCAACCAAAGGGACATTCAGTAGTTACCTTTGGAATAAACCAAGTTCGTGGTGGAAAAGGTGAAAGTCAACTTAAAAAGTTTTTTTCAAGGCAAGGAATATAGAGTTCTTAATTTGCTTTATTTATTTGTTTATATTAGATTTATTTGTTTTTTACTTCTTTGTGTTGATGTAAGAGTGTTGCGTGACTCGTATTTTAATAATTTTTTTACTTATATTTTAATTTTTTAAGGCTTACAAAATAATTTAAATTTTATAAAATGTTATTTTAAATATGAAAAATAATATTATAACTGAATAAAAAATATTTTATAATATCATGAAATAAAAAATAAACTATCATGATTAAGCTTTAATTTTCGACTATCGAACATAATAAATAATATTTATTCAACAATAAAAAAAAGTGTTATTAAGATTCACATAAATCATTTAATAGTAAAAATATATTTAAAAGATAACAACTCAATCTTCGGAAGTTATGCTGTTTGTCAGCCCAGTAAATATATAGACGGGTGAAACATTTTGATTATGTTATCATATTCAAAATTAGTATCGTGTGTTTCTCAATTTTAATAATCATATTATGCAATATATTTTTTCTACATCAATTTGAATTAGTTGTTAATATGAATACGTATTAGTCAAGTGACATCTTATTTTTTTATAGAATTTTCTCACCGTATTATTGGAACATGTGTTATGTAAATGTTATTAAGTAAACCATCTAAAAATTGCATTTTATTGTAGGAAAATAAGGTTTAAAATCAATATTTAGACTTCTTTTAACGAATTAAGTCATTATACAATTTCAATAATAGATAATCATGAAAAATAATCAATATAATTAGATCTCGAATTTTCATAACTTTTTGTAAACCTAAAAGCATATTGTTTGTAAAAATTGAAAATGAAAAATAAGTCTTATCTTTATAATACTGTGGAACTAATACAAAACAAATAGTTACCTATATAAATTAATAATTGAAAATAGCTATTATAATATACTAGTTTGTGAATACAGAATTAGATATAAGCTTAGTTATCAAGTACTAAAGCCTAAAAATCTCGAGTCGAAAGGATTAAAACAATTATTTGCAGATATTTTGACTATTTAATTTGTCTCATTTAATTGTTCAACTAACTAATTACAAATTATATATTTTATAACTCGTAACTTTTATAAAACATTTAAAGTGCGCGGGATTGCTTTTTATAATGAACAATAATATCCTCTTTGTTATTCTAAATATTTAAAAAAATTATAACTTTTCTACTATATTAATGCAATCATCGATATTTTGTTTATAACTATTTTGAAAGCAACCACTTTTTAGTATACATTTTTGCTTGTTTGTTTTGTAGGTGATAATTTGAACACATTTCTTAAAATTTGTTAAAACTTTTGCTTACTAAATGGAACAAAACATGCAAAATTTTCAATGAAAATATGTATCTTTTTATAATAGATTTGTTTATGTTTCAAAATATGTATACAAAAAATGTCTTTATAAATGTTAGGATTGACGTACTTGGTTAGGTAATTGTGGTTAAATCTATTTGTAAATATACTAACATTGTCAGTGGGTTAAAAATATAGGTAATAATAAACATTTGGTTATTTTTTATATGGGTAGATACATTCATTTTATTGACTTGACCACAATAGTTCAATTTTATATTTATGGTTTCTTTTATTATCTTAAAAAAAATAAACTATGCGAGTCAATTATAATATACTTAATCTCCAGATAATTATTTCTATTAAAAAATTGTTAAACAGTTGATAATCAATTTTATTATATGGGTTTCTTTAATCAATTTGTTGATACAAGTTCGTTTTAATAATTCTAATTAAAAGTAACTTGTGAGATTATTCAGCCCATATCATGGTTGAAAAAAAATATATATATATACATCACTTATTCTTGTTATTATTCATAAGATTTCGTTACACTTTTTTTATATAAATTCTAAACACACCAAAAAGTTAAAATTATAATAATTGTATGCCAATGATTTTATTTCATTGATGGTAATAAAATCAACTTCATGTGAAAAAGTTTAATAATTAAATATTTATCCTCAGCTCGAGTTTGTATTGGACAGGACAAACAACAAAAAGTAAGTCAAAACTCAAAATTAAGAACTTTTAAATTTACATAAATAGTTATTAATAATTGATGAATTAGGCTTGATTATATTTGAATTGTAATATTTTTAAAAATTTTAAAAATATAGAAAAATAATATTCAATATCTAACCTGTTTGTTTAAATGTTTATTCAAGTTTAAGAAAATATTGGTATGTAGTTGTGGGTGGTTAGCCTAGGTTTCTCTGAACAGAACTCCCAACCCACATGAATTCCAGCATTGACTATTGGTTGATATGGAGTCTAGAAGATGTATATGTCAGAGCTGCTTTAGATTTCAGAATCAAATTTTTTCCTGTCATTATATTATATTTAAATAATATTTAATGAGATGTGATTTTAATTGTAACCCTTGGGAGTGCGTACATATCAATTATTTTAATTTGACATTCATACATGTCATTTTTCATTTTACCAAGAATAGTTTTGTTATTGAAATTTTTTTATTTAAAAAATATGTTTATATAATGAAATAACTTTTGTTCTTACAAAACCGGATTTTGTAATAAGAAAAAATATATCTCTTATTATGTAATAACTCTGTCACATAAACAGATTTATTAAAAAATTCTATATACCTTAATACAGACAAAAAAAAGTAGGAGAAGAGGAAATACATTTTTTTTTAAATTTTTTCTCAATTGTCTTATAGATTACGATGAATTTTTTTTTCTTTATTACACAAAATTAGATCACACAATATATGTCAGAAAAATATTTTATAACATATAATGTTATTTACTCTTATCTGATTTGAGAGGAGATTGTCTGTAATGATATTAAAGACAACTGAGTTAAAGATGTTAAATCGAATAGAGTATTGATGACAACCGAGTTGAAGACATTGAACCGAATGAGAGTACACCTGCAGAAGACTCTCAAATGCTCAAGTCACTATGCAGAAAGATGTTTAAGAGTACATGAGTAAAAAAACACTAAGATAAATGATAGATACTCCGTGTGACGTCGGATACAACTCATAGTTCTTTAAACTCTAAACCCGTCACTATATAGTTAGGGGTGTTTATCTAATGTTTTCCCCTTGTGGTTAAACAAAGAAACAATGTCTTATATGAGTTGATATTCATGATAAAACCATCGAGGGGTTTGAGGTAGCGCCTACTAGCATTTGTTGTTGAATGATTTGCAGTTCACTCTTCTCCTCACCTTTCCATCACACTCAATTTTTAAAAAAGAAAATAAAAACGTCCGTTAGACGCTTAGAAGTCAATAACCAACCTCCAAAGCGTACAATACCTTACTCCTTGCGGGGTTGGATACAACTCATAGTTCTTTAAACTATAAACCCGTCACTTTCTAATTACGGGTGTTTATCCAATGTTTTCCCCTTGTGGTTAAACAGAAAAACATCGATGCCTTATATGAGTTGATATCCATGATAAAACCACCGAAGGGTTTGAGGTAACGCCTGCTATAATTTATTGTTGAATGATTTGCAGTTCACTCTTCTCCTCACCTCTCTATCACACCTAATATTTAAAAAAAAAAAATGGACCTCAACGGACGCTTAGTAGTTAGCAACCAAGCTCCAAAGCGAACAATACCTTATTTCCTGTGGGGTCAGGTACAACTCATAGTTCTTTAAACCCATACCTGTCACTATATAGTTAGGGTTGTTTATCCAATGTTTTCCCCTTATGGTTAAACAAAGAAACATTGATGTCTTATATGAGTTGATGTCCATGATAAAACCATGGAGGGGTTTGAGGTAGTGCCTGCTATCATTTGTTGTTGATACAACTCATAATTCTTTAAACCCTAAACTCATCACTGTATAGTTAAGGGTGTTGATCCAATATTTTCCCATTGTGGTAAAAAAAAAAACATTGATACCTTATATAAGTTAATATCCATGATAAAACCATTGAGGGATTTGAAGTAACACGTGTTATTATTTATTGTTGGATGATTTACAGTTCACTTTTCTCCTCACCTTTCCACCACACCCAATCTTTATAAAGTGAAACAATTTACAGTCTCACAATCGTTACATAAGTAAACAAATAAAATCCTAAACAAATTATAAATTAAATGAACTAGAAGGTGTAAATAGTTTATTGTTGTATAATTTAGGTATATTTACATATTTAGATATGTATTGATATTTAATTTTATGATTGTGTTTTTCCTAAACTTATATATAAGAAATTGATTTATGAATGAATAAATTAAAATTTATGTAAATATATTTCACAACTTTACCACAGTATACACATTTAATAATTTATATTTATCAAATCTTTCACTTACACGTTATTAAAATGTATATTTTATAATATGATAAGTTATTTAAGAACTCCACTGATAATTGTTCGAGGCAATGCCGCAGCAGATGATCAGAGAAAGAGTTTAATCTCTCAAGTTAAGAATCTTGAAATTGGGTTTGGCTTAAATAATTCATCAAGCACCTGGCAAGCGTTATTGCTACCAGTGATTTTAGATTTTTTCTTTTAGCGGTGTCTAAATTTGTCAAGTGTGAATGGTTAGCATTTACTACAATAACTTCGTGTAGAAAGCAGTTGTTCAAACAAAAAAAAAAAAAAAACATTCCTTCAAGCATACTAGGATAGTGGATTATTTAAGTACCATAATAATTATGTATCTTGGATAATAGATTATCTCATTAAAAGATATAATCATAATCGATTATGTTAATTACAATAATTGATTATGATATTTTTATTTTGATATATACAGTACAAACTTATTTTGATTCTGATGAAGCTACAACCATGTGAAGGCACATCATTAGCTTTTCTCACACCAATAATAACATAATTACCTTTCTTTAGTATTCAATAATCTCTATATTTTCCAATCATAAATAATGATCCTGTATATTATAAAGTTGAGTACACATTTATCTAATTACATTTGTCACTATCTTTCTTCTTAACATTCGAATATAACCTAATACAAACAAATATCTTTCACGCACATCCATCTTGGTCTAGAGTAAATCAACAGAACCAGACACAACGTTAAATTTTATGAACTAAAATACATGAAATTTAAATTTGAAAATGAACGGGACTATATTGTAATTTGGAGGGAAGGATGTAATTTGCGAATGAATACTAGTCCGCTCCAAATATCCCTGCATCTATGAGGATATATGGCGGGAAAATGTCCGTATGGTCCTTGCGACACATTACCCAATATAAAAGCCCAAATCCCTTCTCTCACCACATAAATCACAAAACGCACGTATTCCTTTTGCTGTGCTCCTTCTTACTCCTAAGTACCTTTCTCTCTGCGCCTCCTCCACCATGTCCGTACTATTTTTCCGCCGCTTCAACGCAACCTGATTCAGCAATTCCACCACTCACTCCTTTAACGCGTTTCGCTCGTAAAATTTGGTGAATTAGTGCTTATTCCGCGCTCTATTTTCCTCCTGTGTTTTTAATTACGCTTTTGTTTTTCGTGGAATCTAGGGTTTCTTATTCAAAGGGATCCATGCTTGGTTTTCGCGAAAGGAACCTCCTGTCTTTGTACATGCTTATATTTTAGTTCCTCTTCATTAATCTCTACCTCTGTTATGTTCCAGGAACGGATCGTGAAATTCCGAAACCGGAACCAAAGGTTTGCGGAGTAGAAATGGACGGTGCATTTGACGAAGAAGGTGAGCCGGCCGTTACAATCGGCGAGTACCTCGATGAAGTTGAGGAACGGGAGCTGGTAAGTCATTTCCTACATCATTGCTCTACTTTCATATCTATACGAAATGGTGTTATTTGAGTTTGTTTATTTGATATAATTACTTTGCGGCTCGTTTGGTTGATAAACTTATTGTTATGATCTGTGTTACGGACCTACGGTGATGAATTTTGCGTCATAATGTTTTGCTTTTGCAATTTCTGCTATTGTTACATAAGTTTTTGTCCTTTAACCAGCAACATGAAACTGATTACTAAATTAGGGATTTTGAAATGTCTTCCTGTCTGAGTAACGTGAAAGTCACTTGTTAGGGTTTTTGTAATATTTGGTTTATAGAGATACTCTTAAAGGACGTGATTAACAACTGCAATTGAAATGGAATTATTTTGCAATTATCCCTTATTCTTTTAACGATTGCCTATGTAGCACAAATATGGTTTTTGATACCAATATTGTATAACGATGATGGCTAGCTTTCCTACATATTCTGGATAACTAGAAATGGAGTACGCCAATTCTCTTAATTCTATTGCATTGGTTCCCTTGCAGGGATAGTCTTCTGTAATCGTGATAGTTTTCAATAAGCAACTGTGATCAGGCAGAAGCTATTCATTCGACTTAATGCTGACTTTATTGATGTTATGTTTGGTTATACTTTACTCAGAATGTGGTATGATCGAAATGTTGACTCTTAATAATTTTATTTTTTTCTTTTAATTTGTAGGAAGCTGATTTAGTTTTAGGGGGTGATGAGGGCAAGGAGTGTACTTTTAACAAAGGATATATGAAAAGGCAGGCAATTTTCTCTTGCCTTACCTGCACCCCGGAGGGGAATGCTGGAGTTTGCACAGCTTGTTCATTGTCATGCCATGATGGTCATCAGGTAGTTCTTTTTTTCTGGACTATACAATTTTGAATTCCACTAGTAAAGATATGAAAATGGATATGAATTTTGTAATAATGTTTACTAGTTGACCTGGAATTATGATAGTAATACTTGTGTGAGTTCATTCGTATGTATGGTTTGGTGAGGACAATTGTTGAGAGGAAATTATTATTTGGTTTTGTCTAATTTGCACTGGTGAACCCAAACTATTTTCCTCAAACTTATAGTTGTTGATTTGTCTTGTACTCTAATTATTTTAACTAGAGTCTGCTGCATACATGATTAAGATTAATACAGGGTTACTTATTTTGGGAATTCTATGATACTGGGCCTGATACATTTTATGTGGAATAGCTCAACTTTTACTCACTAGTCTAGTTGAATATAAAACCAATTTAATTGTGTCGATCAATACCCATACTGATATCCTATGGTTTCTTTTGCTGTGTTCTGAAGATTGTGGAGCTGTGGACAAAAAGAAACTTCAGATGTGATTGTGGGAATTCAAAATTTGGTGAATTCTACTGCAAAATTTTCCCGAACAAAGATGTAGAGAACGCTGGGAATTCATACAATCACAACTTTAAAGGTTCATATTGCACATGTGGTCGTCCTTATCCAGATCCGGATGCTGAAGAACAAGTAGAGATGATACAGTGCTGCCTGTGTGAGGACTGGTTTCATGAGGAGCATCTTGGACTTGAGTCTTCTACCGAGGTTGGTATCTTAGAATGTGGTGTTTTGGCTTCTCTTAATCTTTTTATTGTGTTTTTGTACTTGGTGTTGAGTGATATATGTATGCTTATTTGAAATTAAATAATGTAAGGCCTTCTTTCTGTAAACAGAGTTGCCAAGGTTTAGGTTAATCATAGTATCAGTTCCTGCTTATAATAATCCATATATGTCTAAAACTAAGGTATATCTATAAGGATGTAAACTTACATGTTTCCTTTTTTTTTTTTCCTGTTTGTTATTTAAATGTTGGATGTCCTGCCCATCCAAATGCTGCATGTCTCTGTTGAATGTATTCCTTGTAAAGTAGAAACAATACTTGAGTTGGACTGTTATAGAGTGTGATAGCCTTTCGTTAAAAGACTGCTCTGGACTTACTCTCAACAAAGCTTTATGATATTTATACTTCTGGTGAATTGGTCTTAAGGAAAATTATATTTGTGAAACTGTGATATGTCAATAACTCCTTATGTTCTGCACTTGATTTTTTATTGTTCTTTGTATACATCAGATTCCCAAAGATGAGGAAGGTGAGCCAATGTATGATGAGTTCATCTGTAAGGCATGCTCCGAGCTATGTTTCTTTCTAAAATTATATCCTGAAGATATATGGGCAGCCGGAAAGCAGACAGATGCCACTGTCCAAAAGGACAAAGCTGTTTTGGAAGAGATGCCTTCAACTCGCCGACTTGAAAAGCCAATTTGTGAAACTTCATACAATTCTCCCAAAATTGATGAAGCACCAGCTACAGTCGATTCTGAGTCTATATCTCTGGGGGGGGAAAGTATTAGTAGCAGTATTGTTTCAAATCAATGCCCAAAAAGAACCAATTTGCAAGAGAATTGTCTCCTTGGTGTTAACATTGTTGATGCTTCCCCCGTTTTACCTAATAGACCAATGTTCCTTTCCAAGAATTGGAGAGATGCTCTATGCAAATGCAATAATTGTGTGGAGTTTTACAATCAGAAGCGCATAGCTTTTCTACTCGACAAGGAAGACTCAATTGCGGAATATGAGCAAATGGCCAAGCTAAAGAGAGAAGAAAAATTGCAGCAACAAGAGGGTGCCGAGTTAAGTTTTTTTAATAAACTTGGACATGTAGAGAAAGTTGAGATCTTGAAGGGTATTGAAGAGATGAAGGACGGGATTCGTGCTTTCCTGGTATGTTACTTGATGTAGCTTAGATTTCTTATATCTTGTTTGTTCGCTTGATCACTCGTTTAGAATGCTAGAAAGGTAAACCCGAGTTCTCTCTATAGGCAAAACGTGACAGGTGCATGGCCTTTTATAGTTGTTTTGCGATTGACAATTTTATATTCTGTGACAGGAATCTGCAGACTCGTCAAAGCCTATTACTGCTGATGATGTCCACCAGTTTTTTGATGAGATTAAGAATAAGCGTCGTCGTGTACAGTGAGTGTGTTATCTTGGCTGTTCAAGGACGTGTCAGTCGAAGCTTTCAGACAGTAAAAGAGTTTATTTATGTTATCTAATGTTCGAAACTAAAACCTGCATACTTTATGATATTTATATTACAATGCTACTTGTAACAACTTTTCTAACTTACTAGACTCGTTTGGTTCCTCAGGTTAATGTAAGACTAAAGTTTCTATCAACAAAAGTTTTTGGTTTTGGTTCATTTATTAAGAAGTCAATGCAGATAAAAAACATAGGGTAAATTTTCAGTTCCTCGATAATAGTGAAATTAATGCAATTATTCTTAACTTTTTTTGTTAATTTAGTCTTCATAAAATGTAAACGTATATTCTGCATTTTCGTTACTAATAGCGTGAGACAAAAACATGACTTGGCCAACAACCTCACCACACTCTTTGGCTTCAGTGTCGACGACTCCTCCACCTTGTCATGGTCAGATGAAGGTGTTTTGACAACTCCAAAACTTTGGCGTTCACAAGGCCTCGCTTTGATGCTCTCAGAACGTAGCAGAGGCGTGATGCTGTGGAGATACTTCTCCCATTACAAGGCGCCCGTTATGGAGCTGCGTGAGGTATATGTTGTCGAACTCGTGCTAGTTGATTTTTCGCTCCGGGTCGATGTTGTGGGTGGTGGCAGTGAGGTCGTCGTTGGTGAAGATGGTGGAGGAGGTTGGCAGAGCAGTAGTGGAGTAAAATCATGGTGGGGACTTGTGTGTTGGAGGAAGCTTTTTATTTGACGGAGTAGAGGATTGCAGTGGTGGTTAACTCCAGCCTTATAACATCCTTGCTAACAAGGACCTACAAAAATATCTTTCCACTCTATGGAGTTTATTTTTATTTTTTTATTTTACAAGGATCCGAAACACAATTTACCCAAAAACTTATTAAGTTACTTCGAGGGAATGCAGTAATGATAAAATGCATGCCCCCTTCTAACATTCCCAAAGCGAGTCCTGTCATGAAAATGAATTGTTTTAACTCTTTCGTAGACATTTACGAATTCCGGAGTTGGAAGCTTTTTATGCTCTAGTTTTATAGTTTAGGGATTGAGTGCGTGGATATTATTTAGAATTTCATCTTAAAAGTTTAATCCAATTTTGTAAAACTATATTGTAAGTGGATGAATTTTAATAGTATTATATCGACTATATTTTTAGTTGATGTTACATTTCCATAACCTCATGTATGGGACAACAAATTTGAAGCATGGATAGATGTAGGTGATCCAGTAACCAGAACTTGTAAAAAGTGTCGATTCAAGGAACGCATTTAAACATCTTGTCATTTCTACGAATACATTTACTTGGTGTTTAGATGAAAGTTTGTCAAATATAGAATTTTAAATGTAGAGTAGTCTAATAATTGGAAGCAGTTAAATTCCAATCAAACATAAAATCACTTGTTTGGATTATAAAGCTTGGCAAATATTTCCACTGAAATTTGGAACAAATATAAATGTTGTTCTCATGATTTTCTTTTCTATCCTCAGGCACTCTCTGTTGGGTTGTGCATCACAACCATCAATCCTTGAATTGCTACAACAATTTAAGGACAAAGCTTTAGTCGTTGAAAAGTTTCAACAAAATTCAACTTATTTTCTGCTAAGGAAGAATGTTCATTCACAATCGCTTCTAGTCATCGACCGTCATATCGAGATGGTCTTGCCAAAATCGATGGTGGGGCTGATGCCAAAGGTTGTTCCCAGTGTTGGTGGCGACACAATTGATCGGATCCTCATCGAATGAAGGTCTGCTGTTGGAACTGAAATTTGAATGACTACACCTTGTCAACCAATTAAACAAGATGATATTTTTTCTTTCTTTTCATTTCCTCTTATATTAAATGACATACAATAACATTTTTTTCTCTTTCGTTTTATTACTTTTCTATAATTTATTTCCTAAATACGATAACATGGTAGGATTGGGCAACACCAACTTAACCCGACGCGCGTCCAGCTTATAAACGAGCGTATATACACGCATTTTACTCGCAAACCAATGATCGATCGATTTGCTAGCGAATCCTGTACTACTGTACCACTGCATTCTTCTTATTTCCATTTTTCTCTTTTACAATTGAAAGTGCCCTTTATTAAATGGCTAAGAAAATTTCTTTTGTTTTAAAAAAAGCGTAGTCAACAACTCTTTCTGAAACCCATGTGAACAACCACAACGATCTCCAGCAGTAATTGAAAATTGAATTTCGTCATCAATGAGCCCACCTTAGCAATGTACTCCGTTTGGCATAATACCATACTGAGCTGGACCTTCCCTTAGGCGTAGACGGTGCCAAACCATAAACACGTTTTTAATCATCACATTTTGAAACCAATTTCTTAATATGTCACATTTGACCAAAAACAAATTCAAAGAAAACTTTACCTCCTCACTGTTGGACAAATAACAAAATGCATGTACACGTTTACAAGAAACTCTCCTAAACACTCTAAACGACGCTGAAGCATGCATTTTGAACTCCAACATTAAACATGTCCAATTTGTGCGGACAATTTTCAAACATGCAGATAATAATAATCTCGTTACGAGTACAATTGTAATTAACTTCAAAATTATTCATGTAAATTACCAATTTAATTCTTATGTCATTTTTCTCTTGGTGCAATATTATGTTCGTTACTGATATGAGAAGCTTATAGGGCAATTTCTGGTGAGTGTATTCAATTTCTGTGTATTCTGGAGAAGTTGCGGGCACTGCGATTTTGAGGTGGGGTAACCTAAATCTCTGGTCCAGATTTGCCCATTGGCTGAACCCAACACCAACGTAAACTTTGTCAACGGACATTTTTAGACAGAGACAAGAGTAGGTTTTGGGGATCCTGTCCGCGTCAGGAATAGGATTTTGTGCATGTGTTTCTATAGTTTATTACTGTTATCATCAAATATATTAAACTAAACCAGTCATGTCTCACCTAAACCTTAGAGCTGTCATTTGGCCAAATTTGTTTTTCTTTTCTCATAAAAGAAATAAAACTTTAAAAAATACCAAGCAGATTATTAAAGAAAATAGATGAAATTAACTAATCATCATAAGATTTAGACAATTTCACCGGATTTCTTTTGAAAAATGCAAGTATTACTTGCTAAACAACAATCATATAAAAAGTTGCATACTGATGTTTTTTGTGTTTTTTTAGTTATCTCTATTATATGTCACAATAATAAAAACAGATATACATAAAATATTTCATTTCAAAATTTAGACTACTTTTTATATTTTAATTTATTTTTAAAACCAAAATGATCAGTTGATCTAATATAACTCCAATCTCGCTTTACTCATTCACAATTCAGAAGGTGTGGAAAATCAACGTAATTTTTTATCATTGAATCGAATAGTTGTTTTTGGCAGCATAACTGTAATTAGAAATAATTTGATTTTGGTGTTTGTCATTGACTTCAGGTGGGCATGACTAGAACAGAAGTAAGAATACTTGAAAGAAATTGCAGGGTTAGAATGAAATTAATAATGTGATTGTAATCTAATATTGATTAATAATGTCATAAAAGAAATCTCATTTTGTGAACTATATTTTCAAAGTTAAGTTGGATTTTAAATTCTTGAATATTCCACCGTACCAATTAATTTTTGTAGTTAATGGAGTTGGAATACTTTGCTAACTATATTTGATTTTTTAGAAATAAATTTTGGTATGGCTTTATTTATACAGAAGAAGAAAAAAAATTAACGTTCCCACAAATTGGTACTGCAGACAAATAAATAATTCAAATGTGAAGGTCACCGCCAGCAGCCCCAATTGTTGAGCTTATTTAGTTACATTTTTTAACAAGTGATAAGTTTTCAAAAACGAAACTTTGACAAATGGGAAGATACTTATAATAATAATAATACTTTAAAACAGAGACCAAACTATTAATTTAACCTTAATCAAATAACGTAACGTGTCACTCTTACAGCAAGAACAAACAAGAAGAATATGTATATAACGAACAAGATTTTCGCTAGAGTCTATTAGTGTCTACAGAATATCCGTGAACCCTATTCGCTCAGAATCCGTGAACCAGATTTTCTTAATTTGTTAAATAGCTACTTGAGAAGTTTGTTTCTTTAGACTCTTACATTGTTGGGAATCTCCCAAGAACCTTGCAGATTCAAAATCAAGGCCAAAGCTGAAAGCTTCCAGAATCATGGGCAACTGCATGGAGACACACTCTATAGGGCAACGAGATCATGCAGAGGAGAAGCAAGAGGAAGAAAGAGGAAGAAGATTTGTGAAAGTGAATGAAGGGAAGAATGGTCTAAGCATGAAGGTTGTGCTGACAAAGGAGGAGCTGAAATGGCTGATACTTCAACTCAAGGAGAAAAAAGGAGTGAGCTTGGAGGAAATGGTGGCGGAGATAGAAAGAGGGAGAGAAGAGAAAGTTGAGGGGTGGAAACCTTCCTTGGATAGCATCATGGAGGCTCCTGAAATGCTTGAGATGGAGACCATACCCACTTCATCGTTTTCTTAGCCTTGGCCAAACCACAACTTCATCTGTAAATTCGATACAGTTTTTTTTCTTCTGTGTCTTTGTTTAGTGTACTCAGACATTAACTGAGGATTTTCCTTGGTTTCTTTTTTGTTTACTTTGAGTTTTTCAAATGCTTCTAGAAGTACGTAGATGTATGTTTCTTTTGGTTGATGTAGAAATTGATGAAGGATTGCTTTTTGGTTACAAATTTTTTGTAATGGATCTTCCTCTGGTAGATGGTGTGATGCTCTTTAATATTTTCTGGTGTGAGGTTGTTTATTGATTCTGATTTTCACTTTCTTAACTTAGCTGAGTACATGGAGAGTATGAAAATCTGAAACTTTAAATCAATATATATATAACTTTAAATCTGAAAAATCATAAACTTTCATCATATATAACATATGGTAAAGTGTCACTGGAATATTGTTTTGACATTACCTGCTCAACGTAAGCCAGCATGTTGATTTAACATTTACTAAATTAACATTGTATTTAATTCATACAAAGAGCTTTTCTTAGGTTGTTTTCACACTATAATTTTTTTTTTCCTTTAAGCTACTGATTTTTTCATACTAATTTATAGTAAAACTATTAAAAATAATATGTTCTTATTTTGTTAATTAGTTTATTAATTAAACACCATCTGTTCAATCAACTATGTTTATGAGTAGTCACTACAAGAAAAAAAACTATTTAGAAATAAATTTTTAGTTACCAAATGAAATAGTTGCTAATTATAACTAAAATAGCCACCAAATTAGATTTTGGTTGTTAAATAACTACAAAATAGAAATAATGATGGTATTTAGTGACCAATTAAGTTAAGATAATTGATATCTAACATTAGCTACCAAGGTTTTAGTGACCTACACCATTATATTCTAATTTAGTCTCTAACTTAATTATATACCAATTTAGAATTTAATAGTATAGGTCACTAAAACTTTGGTAGATAACGTTAAATATCAATTATTTTGACTTAATTGGTCACTAAATTTATATTTTGTAGTTATTTAGCAACCAAAATTTAATTTGGTGACTATTTTGATCACAATTAGCAACCATTTTATTTGATAGCTAAAAATTTATTTCTAAATAGTTTTTTTCTTCTAGTTAGTTTTGCAAAACACGCCTCAAACTTAAATATCTGTATTTTCTTTATAGGTCTGAAACATAACCGATTAGGGTTTTGGTAGCCTTTATCCCAAGCCAATTCAAACCCTTTTGGAAAGTAATAGCTCAACATAAATATCTATATTTAAAATTTATCCTTAAAAAACTCCCATGTTTCAATGCATAGAATGTTTTTAGAAAACAATAAAATAAAAGGTTTATGTGTAAATGATGTCTTCCTATGTCATAATTATACAGGAGATGTAATTACCATATTACTATGCATGTGTGCTTCAGTTTCTAAAGAAGGACATATTAATTAATATTTATAATAGTAAATATCAATTAATTTAATTTCTTTAATAAGCAAACTATCATCTTAACATCTAATTAAAATTATAATAATGCTTCATAGCTGCTTCTTTTTCATAATTTGAAATAGTAACATTAGGATTGAAATAATTGTGGTTTAATAGTTTAAATAAATAATGATTTTATATTGTCAAATAATTTATACAGTATTATATAAAATTCGATGATTTGATATTTAATTAATTCCTAACAAATAACATTTTATCTAAGTTTTCTTTTTGTCTTCTTTTATATGAAACTTCATAATATAATGCTTTTTAAAGTATTCTGAACTTCTTGCTATTTGAGTAATTAACTAATACAATGACAGTCTTTTAAGTAAACTAATTAACAGTCCAACTAGGCTTAAGAAAAACAAAAATGGGCTTCATCAGATCATATAATCGATATGGGCCTTACACTTTTTAAGCCCATTTACTTAAAACCTTATTTTTTTCAATAACAGTGATATATACATATATTCCATTGGTGTTTATAATGGTGTATTAGTATTATTATTTATATTTTTTGTTAAATATTATTATATAGTGTGCAGGCACCACAACTCTAGCATGCAAATGCAATAGTAGTTTAGACATATACTTTTGAACATGGTTGTCTTTAATTTTTCAAATTAGTCTAATTTTTATTTAAAATTCCTAAAATGGTATATTTTTTATTTTATTTTTTGATATGGGTAAATTGTAGTTCTATTATTGCATGATTTAATTTAAGATATATGAAATCTATAGAAGATAACACAATGTAGTTAAAGGAATGAAATTATGGAATAAAGGTACGATTTTAATTAGGGTAATTAATTCTTCCACCTTTCCTCTCTTATATTTTTCGTTATTGTATTGGGTTGTGCATATAAAATTAAATTATAATTAACGCATAGTGATAAAACTCTTTTGAAAATTTTGATGAAAATGAAAATGTAGTCATTGAAATTAATTAATTGTCATTTAAGTAATTAAAATAAATATGAAATTAATTTGAATGGAAGAATATGAAGAAAAGTTACTTGTTTTAATTTGAATGGTCTATATATAGAAAAAATTTACATTATTTGAATTAATTAGTTTTTAAAATTTATTTACATTTTTTTTCCTTCTTAAAAGTACTTACTTGAACTCTTTTTTTTTATAAAAATTCTGAAACTTATTTATATTTTTATAAAAAAATTGCAGCAATGGTTATTTTTATAAAAGAAAAAAATCAGACTGGAAGTAGTTTTAAGAAGAAAAAAATTTAAATAAGTTTGGGAATGTTTATAAAAGAAAAGAAAAAAGCAGAAGTAGTTTGAGAATTTTTATAAAATTACAACAATGATTATTTTTATAACAAAAAAAAAGAGCATAAGCAGTTTTAAAAAATAAAAAAATATAAATAAGTTTTAGAATTTTTATAAAAGAAAAAAAAAAGTCCAAGTAAGTACTTTTAAGAAAGAAAAAATGTAAATAAATTTAAAAAACTAATCAATTTAAATAATTTAAATTTTCTCTATATATAAACCATTCAAATTAAAGGAGTAACTTTTCTTCATATTCTTTCATTCAAATTAATTTCACATTTATTTTAATTACTTAAATGACAATTAATTAATTTCAATGACTACATTTTCATTTTCATCAAAATTTCAAAAAGAGTTTTATCAATATGAATTAATTTTAATTTAATTTTATATGCACAACCCAATACAACAACCAAAAATAGGAGAGGAAAGGTGGGAGAATTAATTATCCTAAACTCTTGCAGTAGCCTAACGATTTCAATTAATCAATCAATTACTTAATTAAAATAATCCTACCTTTATTTCACAATTTCATTCATTTAACTAAATTGTATTATCTTCTCATCATTTCATATATCTTAAATTAAATCGTGCAATAATAGAACAATGATTTATTCACAATGATATCGTGCAATCTCTGCACAATTTATCTATATCGGGAAATAAAATAAAAAATACACTATTTTGAGAATTTAAAAAAAAATTATACTAGTTTAAAAAATTTGCCTCTTTTTCATATAAAAAAATAAAAGATTTTTAATTAATATATCCTCTACATTTAATCCATCTGTTTTCTCCTAAGCAATAAAAGTGTAAACATTTAGTGATGTGGGTGTCACGGATGAGAAATTGAAACGTAATAAATGCTAATAATAATAACTCTGAACCAACACGTTAGATGGGGTAGATGGAATTTAAGCAGTATCCATTAATGACAGGACCAACACATGGACGTGGGTGATCAATTAAGAAACTTCAAACTTCCAAATTTTGTATTTCCTCTTCTTTTTTTTCGATCCGTAAAAAAACTTCCATCCATTCTGTGATCTGAATACAAAATTATTACAACCAAGTTATAAGTTGTCGAAGGTGTCTATTTATGATTGCTCGCAGTTTTCTAGTCAACGCAAGTTTGTCTAACTTTTCGTGAAGGTAATTTGCTAACGCTCTAGTCAAACCCAAAACTTGAAGAAATTCAATAACACGATGCCTTTATTACTTTAGTAATTTTCTCTATTTTGTACTGTTGAAAACTTAGCTTACTATTAAAATTATGCGACAGCAGCAGATATCTAAAACTATTACAAGCAGATTATCAAGTTAAAATATAAACTTCACACTTTCTTAATCAAAGGAAAAAAAAATATTTCAGGGTGTTTTTTATCCTTTCACTTCAATGAGAAGATGGGTTTTTGCTTCATTATATATGTTACTAAAGCCAAGAAAACAAGAAAAAGGGAAGGAGCCCAAGAAACATAAAGAACCTATAAAGAAAAATGAAAGAAGAGAAAAACATAAAAGAAGCCAATACCTTAATTAATATACAAACTTAGAAAGAAGAGAGAAAATACAAAAAACTAGAGCTAGAATAGTGTTACAAAAATACAAGAAAAGTTCATAAAAACCCAACCAAAACAACTAAAGTCCTATATTAATACAATATCAGTAATCTGTACAGAAAGATAGAGCTAACAAAACTTTGTTGAGTGATCTCAGCAAATTCAGCACCATGCATAACTGCATGACACCAATTTGCTGCATATCCTGTCTTCATCAAGAAAATCATGCATAGAAATATATATATATATATATATATATATATATATATATATATATATATATATATTTTTTTAAATATTATTATATAATATATTTTTTATTTTTTTTTTAAAAAATACAAAACAATATCACTTTTTATTTT
>Ga0099824_1003981_pt1 | contig 21375 bp, 12 predicted proteins | sample SiratrowhiteBW_FD_76837 | JGI IMG/M metagenome (GOLD analysis project Ga0099824, IMG submission 76837) | Root nodule microbial communities of legume samples collected from California, USA - Siratro white BW | ecosystem: Host-associated > Plants > Roots > Nodule | place: USA: California... | reverse complement strand
ACCAGTATAAAACTGCTTTATCTGTGCTTATATTTTTTGCCTTGGTTGGTGGTTTCTATTTATAGCAAATTGAGTTCAGGCTCCATTCAACCCCCCCCCCTTCTGGAGCCAGCTGTTCCTACATAAAACACTCTACAACTCATATGATCTATTTAAAAACTTTCCTCCTACAAACGAAGTATAATCATGCTCAGATTTTGTTGTTAAACATCATTCAGTTAAAATCAACCAGGGTTTATTGAACTTTACTCTAATAGAAAAATTTTATCATTACAAATTAAAGAAACAAATATGATATATGAAACTTACTATGAAAAACAAGGTAATCACAGGAAAGGGGATTGAATTGTGATTTAATTGATTTTTAAAAAAACTTTTTGCAAGCATTTTCTTAATGATAGTCTTCATAAAAAAAAATTAGTTAGGATATTATATTGTAAGTGTTTTATCTGATAAGCTTATACAGATAGAAGTTTGAGTTGCACACCTTTATATTTTCATAAGAAAATTTCAATATGTTACGTCTTACGTCTCTTAACAAACAATGAAAAACTTAATCAGATAGAGATATTTCAAAACTTATTTTGATCTCGGCTCCTTTGTCAGAGAGATCACAATAGACAAAACTTTTGCAACTTAACTGAATCACTTAATTGTCATATTTTCTTATTTATTTTAACAAGTGATCAAATAATAGTTCTTGCATCTAACCATGCATTAGGTTTATATACTTAATTTTAAAAATATTTTGAAAAAAAAAACATTTTTCACAAGTACTCTTACAATAACTCTTCTGCTAAGTTAGTGTTGATGATAAAAACATATAATGTAAATGAAATGGGGAAAAAGAGAGTATACATATCAATTTATACTATTTTTTTGTCGCAACAAACTACATCCAGTTCTTGGCCAACAAGTGATGTTCAACTAGGTAGACTAATGATGTGAAGTATACTCGATTATTCTTTAGGCTCGTAGTGACTCAAGTCACTCCTAACTGATCCCTAAGTATTCTTGATACATAGCCACTTCTAGCTAATCGTGTACTCTTTCAAATCATAGCCACTCCTAGCTGACCTTGTTAAGGAGTATTCTTTACTCAAGCCACTGTTGGCTGAATGAGTATTTTTTATCTTTTAGCCACTCTTAGCTAACATAAGAAATATTGGAGGTTTGAATGATCCACTTATCACAGAGTCTAACCACTAAGGAGGATTGCATCTAACGATAAGTACAATGTTTAAGCTTTCTTTCCTAGTTTAGATGTTCTTGTACTCTAGAGAAGGGTTGTGTCTTTCAATGTGTATAATAGATAAGAACTTTTACCTAGCTGGTTAAATGAAAACTTTTAGTATTCTTATAATTACCTCTTCTGATCCATAAATATAGTAGCATTCATGCTATGAGCTCTAGGATCATTCTTATGAAGCTTTGACGAGTTCTTTGCATTTTAGCAGCACTTTTTGCATATTGTCACCTCTTCTTCTTCTTCTTCATCTTCTTACCAGTTGATATCTAGGAGACGTTTGGCTGTTGTTTTATGTGTTTGTTAATATTTTGCATTATATTTTGTTGCAATTCTTCTTGCTCCAAATACTTAAGATGGCTACTTAAATAGTCAATGCATGTCTAATATTAGTTTAATGAGGAGTGTTGGTCAGCTGGTAAGGGTATTCTCGGTCGTAAGTCCTAGAGTAAGCCAGTGAATCCTATCGCTCATGACAAATGGTGACTCCACTCGGGAGAGCTTGAGAGTCAGGCCATTTAATTGAATGAGCAAAAGATAAATGTGGTTTTATGAATGTTTGTATTTCACTTTTTCTATATATTGAGTGCTTTTGTTACTTTTATTGTTGTTATATGCCTTATTATGTTTTTATGATTTGCTTTATTGCTTTTATAATTATAGTTGGAATATTGAACCCTATGGTAGATGACATGTTATATCTGTTATATCTGTCATATACCCGCCTGGGACTTTTCTAGCTGTTTTGCAGGTGGGGGGTTGGGTGCATATTGATTTTTCTCCCTTGACACACACACTTTTCATGCATTGATTATGAGTGAGACCCTAAAATCCCGGGTCTGGAAAAGTTTAGAAATAAAGGGATTCAATGATACTGGACGGGATGTACTTCCTACTCCGATTTTCATGAGAATCCCAATTAGTTTTTGTTCTCTTTATTGCCTGTTCATAAGCTAGTTGTTTACTGACAACTTTGAATGAGGTGATAAATGAGGGTCATAGCTCTGGTGATCTTTATATCTTTAGGAATTAGGGAGTTAACCCTTGTGAGTGTGCACTTAAAGAACCTAGAACCCTTGGCGTCGTAATGCCGAATTCTTTTTGGGGCACTAAGGGAGATTTTCAAGTTCCTCTTCCTCTCATCATCTTGCATATTAATTAATATATCATATTTGTATATACATATCATTGAAATAAGTACCTCTTTTCTACAAACATTACATGGTTCTTCATTTAGTTTAAGTCATGTCCTTTACATTGCATATCATGTTATTAGGCATTATGTATATAAGCATACATTCATATTTTATCTTTATTCATGCATTCATGGTATCACACTCGCACCATACTTATAAGCATGTGTCATACATACTAGCTTGCATCATATTCTTAAGCATGAGTCATACATCATATATTTAAACATGCATTCATACATTTTGACTTATTTCTTTCATTTTTGACTTGCATTGTATATCTTAAACATGCATTAAGCATTTAGATTTAACATGTGTCATACATTTTGTCATGCATATTGCATTTATACTTATAGCATACATCTCATACATCAGTTATACATATTAACATGCATTCACATTTGCATTCATACATTTAGGATAATGCCCATATCATTTGGCATAATTTTTATCCATATATTAGAACATACATGCATTAATTTGGTTTTGCATGCCTTCATTCTATTCCATTTTAGCATAGGAATTATAAAGTCGTGTGTTCCTAAATTAATGAGATTGAATTGAGAAATTTTTAAAAAAAAAAATAAATCAAGAGAAAAAAAGTTTTTGAAAATAAATATATATATTCTGATATATGTCTCAGGTTATTTTCCTAATTCAGACCTTGGTTAATTGCCATTGATAACATATTATGCGCACGCAACTTTATAATTTTTTATTTAGTTTTCCATTTGCATTTCATATCATGCATCTCATTTAATTCCTTTAATTTTTAATTAAAAGAAAAAGGAAAATAAAAATAATGAATTTTTGCGACATCTTCATAGAGCTCGTTTGAATTGGAAAAAATGGAAGAGTTGAGAGCAACACAAGGAGCAATGAAGGCCGATATTGAGCTACTCAAAGATCAAGTGAATCAAATTCTTAAAGCTTTGGAAACCTTAAAAAGCATTAGAGAAACTCCTACAGCTAGAGGTGGTGAAGCAACTTTTCCCCCTGTTGAAATTATAGGCAAGCAGGAGCCATTCTATATAAATACTCATGCTCAGGGTGTGAATCTGGTTGAACCAAACGCTTACACTAGTTTTCAAATGAATGCTTAGCCAAAAGTTTTGCAAGTACTAGTAAATATAGAATCTCAGGGGAAGAGCATAACTCATAATATGAATGGATTACCTGAGGATGGTGATGAGACTAGAATTAAAATGGAAAGATTGGAGGAGAGAATTATGGCCATAGAAGGTGGAGAGCAATTGTGTTTTGGAGGTGTTGTAGATTTGTGTTTAGTGCTAGATGTAAAAATTCCTCCCAAATTCAAGGCGCTTAAATTTGAAAAATACCAAGGCACCACTTGTCCTAAGAACCATTTGACAATGTATTACAGAAAAATGGCAGCTCATATGCACGATGAAAAATTATTAATACATTTCTTCCAAGATAGCTTAGGTGGTATAACATTGAATTGGTACATGCACCTTGAACCATCCCGCATTGGCTCATGGAAAGATCTAGTGAAAGCCTTTATAAAGTAGTATGAATACAATGGTGACATGGCTCCGGATAGGTTGCAGTTGCAGAAGATGGCAAAGAAAGAGGTTGAAACCTTTAAAGAATATGCTTAGAGGTGGAGAGAATTGGCAGCCCAAGTAGAACCACCTTTGCAAGATAAGGAGATGATTCCGATGTTCATTGACACGTTACAATATCCTTTCTATAAGCACGTGTTAGGTAGTTTCTCTTCCAATTTTTCTGACATAGTGATCATCAAGGAAATGGTTGAGTTTGGATTGAAAATTCAGAAAATTGCACATGGCCCGTTCGCGGTCGCAAATCCCAAAATACCTGATCTTGAAGGAAAAGAGGGTGAAGTTCAAGTGACATATAATATCCCTCATTATGATAGTCATGCATCACCTGTTCCAGAAAATTCATATCAACAAAATTTGAAGATAAAGATGAAGTCTAAACAAGACCAAAGCCTTCATTCAACACCCATTAAAGGTTCCAATCGGAAGAAGAAAGTTGTTCAATTCACTCCTATTGTAATGACTTACACAAAGCTCCTACCACAACTTCTCAATGAGGGTTTAGTTGCGATCTGCCATCTGAATCCGTTACAAACACTAAAGTTTAAAACCTATGATCCTAGTGCTAAATGTGATTATCACAATGGGGTGTTTGGGCATTCTACATAAAGGTGTTTAGCATTCAAACGAAAAGTATAATCGCTACTAGACGCAGGTTGTTTGAGTTTCATGGAAGAGATGCCTAATGTTGGAAACAATTTCCTTTCGGGATAGATTTCAACTAATGCTGAGTAGAGAAGGAAAAGAAGTTTCTACCATTGAGAGGACTCAGAGGATGCCTGATACATACTTGCTTAAACTATGAATTTGCATTAGTGTTGTATTTTGTTGACAATTTCATGCAATACAATTATCAAGCAAGACCTGATTATGTAAAGTTTCTGATATCAATAAATGTCATGCAGTTGTTCATAAATTTGTGCTTATTACTATTCTGACAGGTCTGAAAAGGTGTCGCATAATTATTAAAAATGTTTTACTTAAAATAAAAAGTTAAGAATAACTGAAAAATAAATCAAAACATCGCTTAATGAATAATTTGTTCATGAACTATTGAATTCATAAAAATTATTAAAAAAAGGATGTTGTTAATTTCCTAAAGCTTGGTGTTTTAAAAATGGAATTAAATTGATTTTGTCGATTGAAATATTTTTGCGTGCATGTGGCTTGAAAATTTTGTAGCCTTTCTTCCTTCTTTCATTTATCCCAAAATGAAAGGATTTGTCTCAAGTTCTTACCATCATTTCATGAAAGAGTAAAAACAAGAACCTCACACTTGGGTAATCAAAGTCTCTCATTTGGTTAATTTCTTAATTTCCAATCTCAATTCTCGAGGGGCATTAAAAAAAAGAAAAAAAAATAAAAGTCCATTAGATCGAAAACCCGCAAAGGGCGGTCTAAGCAAAAGACAGGACATTAAAAAAAAAGAATAGAGAAAAAAAATAACATGTGTTGGAGGTCATTGAACTTTGTTGCAGGATTAATCTCTTTGAAAATCTAGCAATCAGGACTCAAGATGATATATGATCATGTTTCTTTATCCGAAAAAAAAAGACCATTATAAATCCCTTGTACCCTTTTTGAGCCTAAAAATTAATATTCCTTTCAAATTATCCCACATGAGAATCATCATTATATTGAAAATCAGTTCAAGGTACACACCAAGGCTTCTTAAGAATCAAATAGAGGAAATACATCAAAGAAAGAGCATGTAAAAAGCTCCTAAGAATATAAGTTCTCAAAGAAAAAAAGAAAAAAAGAAGTTCAAAAGCAAGTGTGTAATCAATTCCAAAGAATGATGATTCACAAACAAAAAAAAAAGGTTATCACAAAGTGAAGAGATCAAAGAAAAAAGAAAGAAGAAATGATGATGAAAAGCTTGAAAAGCAAGGTCTTGACTGGTTTTCATAACACTTGGTTGGTGATTCTTGTTTTAAAAATAAAAACCCACAAACACTTTTTTGAGCCTTTATATCATTTTCTTTCATGACCCCTTTAACCCCTGGCCACGTTACAAGTCAAATAAAGTCCACATTGATTGAAGAATGTTTGTTGATGATTTTCTCAAAGAATAATACTTCCTTCTTTCATTTATCCCAAAACGAAAGGATTTGTCTCAAGTTCTTACCCTCATTGCATGAAAGAGTAAAACAAGAACCTCACACTGGGGCAATCAAAGTCTCTCATTTGGTTAATTTCTTAATTTCCAATCTCAGTTCTCCAGGGGCATTAAAAAGAAGAGAAAAAAAAGAAAAAAAAATAAAAGTCCATTAGATCGAAAACCCATAAAGGGTGATCTAAGCAAAAGATAAGACATTTAAAAAGAAAGAAAAGAGAAAAAAAATGACGTGTTGGAGGTCATTGAACTTTGTTGCAGGATTAATCTCTATGAAAATCTAGCAATCAGGAGTTAAGATGATATATGGCCATGTTTCTTTATCCTAAAAAAAAAGATCATTATAAATCCCTTGTACCCTTTTTGAGTTTAAAAATTAATATTCCTTTCAAATTACCCCACATGAGAATCATCACTATATTGAAAATCAGTTCAAGGTACACATCAAGGCTTCTTAAGAATCAAATAGAGGAAATACATCAAAGAAAGAGCATGCAAAATGCTCCCAAGAAGAAAAGTTCTCAAAGAAAAAAGAAAAGAAGAAGTTCAAAAGCAAAAGTGTGTAATCAATTCCAAAGGATGATGATTCACAAAAAAAAAAAAAAAGGTTATCACAAAGTGAAGAGATCAAAGAAAAAAGAAAGAAGAAATGATATTTCAGTTTCTGATAAATCTGTATAATTGATTGAATTAGTTCTTCGACATACTGATTGTTGTTGTGTAATTCTGAATTCCATTGATCAGTGAATTGATAAAGAATATTCATTCAATCTTTCATACTTTCCAGTATTTGCGAAAAGTTTTTGAAAAGTTTTTAATAGTTCAATTCACCTCCCACCTCTTGAACTCAACCTAAATCTATTTTCTACACATAACATCATTTTGTTAAAAAAAAAAGGTTTAAACATGCATTCTCATAGTCTCATGCATTCATATATGCATTTTGATATCATCATGAAAAATTTACAAAAAAAAATTCATGCATTCATATATGTATTGTCACATTATCATGAAAAAAAAATTACCAAAAAAGAATTTCATGCATTCATATATACAGTTTCATATCATCATGAAAAAAATTACAAAAATAGAATTTCATGCATTCGTATATGCATTTTCACATCATCGTGCAAAATAAAAAAATGTCACGCATTCAAACATGTATTCTTCAAATAAACGAAGATCAAATCTTCCTCAATTCAAACATGCATTTTCATTAAGAAAATTAGATTTTATACATTTACACATGTACCATTCATCATCAGAAACTTAAAGTTTCATGCACTATTCATCATCAGAAATTCAAAATTTCATGCACCATTCATCAAAAGAAACTCAAAGTTTCATGCAGCTTTCCATTCCTTATAAACTCAAAGTTTCCATTCATTCAAGCATACATTCATTCAAAAAGAGAAACTCAAAGTTTCCATTCATTCAAACATACATTCATTCAAAAAAAAGAAACTCAAAATTTCCATGCATTCATACATGCATATCTTTCAGACAAATGAAGAATCAAGGTTAACCTTTTGGATGGACGACTCAAAGTCTGTCTCCATGTTGGAAAATAGAAGATAGGCGACTCAAAGTCGACCTTTTTGAAGAAGAATGACTCAAAATTATGTTAGGGAAATGACTCAAAGTTGAATCCCTATTGGAGAAAGAACTCAAAGTTGTATCTCTAATGATGAAAGGACTCAAAGTCGTAGCTTCATAGTAACATATGACTCAATATCATTACAGTTAGAGAAAGAATTCAAAGTTGTATCTCTATTGTTGAAGGGTGACTCAAAGTCAACCTTATATTTGGAGAAAGGACTCAAAGTTGAATCTCCAGTGAAGAAAGAACTCAAAGTTGAATCTTCACAGAAGCTTGTGACTCAAAGTCATTTTATAGAGAAAGGACTCAAAGTCACATCTCTATTTGAAGAAGGGACTCAAAGTCGTATCTTTAATTTTAAGTCAACTTGTGTGCGAAAGGACTCAAAGTCGTATCCACACATTTACTTTTCCGCTTGTGTGTGAGAAAGAACTCAAAGTTGAATCTCCACACTTTACTTCTTTGCAATTTACTTTTCAGCTCGTGCGTGAGAAAGAACTCAAAGTTGAATCTCCGCAGTTTACTTTTAGACGTTCTATTTTTCAGCATTGAGTTTTCAGCACGTTTGGAGAAAGGACTCAAAGTCGCATCTCCAGTGAAGACCCGGTGATCTCAAGTGACATGGTCCGGAGATTTGCTTTCAGCATTCACATGGTGTTTGTTTACATATTTCTTCTACAACACGGTTGTACACTATCAAGCGACACTGTCCAGAGATTTGATTTCAAATGAAGATGCATAAATTTCGACATTGTCAACGTCTCAACCTCAAAATACATGTTGGTGTGATCATCTTGACTTTGTCAAGATCCCAACCTTTCAGAGATGAAGATAGGTGACTGAAAGTCGACCTTATCAATAAAGATTCGTAGTCCTTTCGACATAGTCAAGGTCTCAATCTCACATTTTTACGGTAATATTTGATGCATAACCCTCTTGTCCTTGGAATGTCAGGGTTAAGACATCACTTTTCTTTCTTTTGAATTCTCAATTTTGGAAATAGTTTTCTTTTTCATCTGAGACAAAATTAGATATTTTTGTCTTTACTTATCTTTTATTTTGATAATCTGAAAATTCTAATTTTCAAATTATCCAGTAAAATTTAAGTAAAGAGGGGCAGTTGTCAACACCCAATTTCGTCCGCGTGAAATAATAAAAAAAAATATTGTTTTGGTATGAAAAAAATAATAAAAAATAATTATTTAATTAAAATTTTATTTTTTTTTAAATTTGAATTCTTTTTTATATTTTAATGAAAAATAAAAAAAATTATTTAAGCATTATCTTTTTTATTTCTTTTAAAAAGAAATAAAGTTTAAAGAAAAAATCTAAAAAGCTAAAGAAGTAAAAAAATGTGTTATCAAAATAATTTTTTTAAATATTGATAAAAAATGTTTATTTAAAGTATTTAGTTGATATAAAAAAATGTTTGGGTCTGGCCCATTTAGATTTTTACAAAAAAAAAAATCAAAGAAGAAAAGTATAAAGCAAAAACAAATTTTTTTCTCTCACTTTTAGGGGCGTCACGTCATCTAACCTAGTGAACATTTACCCAACCTGCCCCATTTTCTCTTCCTTCATATACAATAATGGGGCCACGTTATTAAGGGAGAAAAACATTCACACACACATACCTTGTTTCTCTTGCTTCATATGTAATAATGGGGACCCACCACGGAGGAAAAGGCTACTCTTATCACATTGGAGGAGGACTCACTGGACATTAGGGGGCATTCAGCAAGCTCCCTTACATGGCATTGGGCATATTCCCTTATGATTCACAAAAAAGGAGAGCCCAAGGCATCACGCAACAATAATTATATTTTCGGTCTCTTTCTCTTGCTTTTTCTTGATTTTTTGGTTCGTATCAAGAGAATGCATGTGAGATGTGGCACATGCATTAAACCAATCTTAATAATGGTGATTGGGAGGGAGAAAAGAATGAAAAATGGGAATCGTGAAGTGTCAAAGGATCTTGGCAAAGAAAGAGCCTTGTTTTTTGAATGCCAACAATCGACATGCAAGACGTGATGTTTCATCACCTTTCGCCTATGATTTGGAAAATGCTTCATTCAATCTCAAACACTTTTCGCTCTCTCAGTCAAACCATTCGATCTCATCGTCGCCTTCTCAAATAGTAAGTAAACCCGCAAACCACTTTAGATTGTGCCATTACCATTCTTCTAGTTATATACTTAGAATCTTGGCTTTCTTGATTTATAATTATAATCATTCATATTTGTATGTACGTTGATGTTATTGGGATATACATAAAGAGTTGAACATAGCAAAAGTCTTGGTTTTTAATAGTTTAGAGGGTTTTCATTTTTTGGGTTGTGGTTGTTTAATCATACAAAATGATTAGTGGTAATTTTATTGAAATTTCTACCATGAAGCCTTGCTGTAGAATCTTATGTGACTACAAAAGTCCATCGATGTTTGGGTTTTCTCTAAGAAAGTTTAGTGATTCAACAATCATGGGCATGTTGTCCAGATATGATCATCACAAGTTAACCCATCGCTATAAATATGGTATCTGTGATACTCAAATTGTAGGGTATATAAAAGTGATCAAACCGAATTGGAGAGACTTTAGTGTTTCCGGTTCGAATTGGGGGTATTGTTAGGGATTTTAACACTAGCCAACACACAGAAAAAAGAAAGAAAACCCTAAACCCTAAACCCTATCCAACTTCAGAATCAAAGTCATACTTATCGAGAGCGACAGTGAAGTTTTCGAGGGTGAAAGAGACACCTTCCATGGGAGCAGTGTGGCATGTCTCATAGGCTTCTTCGAAAAGCTTCTTGAGCTTGACTCTTTCTTTGTTCTATGTGTTGGCTAGTGCTAAAATCCCTAGCAATACCCCCAATTTGAATCGAAAACACTAAAGTCTCTCCGATTTGGTTTGATCACATTTATATACCCTACAATCTGAGTATCACAGATACCATATCTATAGCGATGGGTTAACTTGTGATGATCAGATCTGGACAACATGCCCATGATTGTTGAATTACTAAACTTTGTTAGAGAAAACCCAAACATCGATGGACTTTTGTAGTAACATAAGATTCTACAGCAAGGTTTCATGGTAGAAATTTCAATAAAACTACCACTAATCATTTGGTATGATTAAACAACCATAACCCAAAAAATGAAAACCCTCTAAACTATTAAAAACCAAGACTTTTGCTATGTTCAACGCTTTATGTATATCCCAATAACATCAACGTACATACAAATATGAATGATTATAATTATAAATCAAGACAGCCAAGATTCTAAGTCTATAACTAAAAGAATGGTAATGGCATAATCTAAAGTGGTTTGCGGGTTTACTTACTATGTGAGAAGGCGATGATGAGATCGAATTGACTGAGAGAGCGAAAAGTGTTTGAGATCGAATGAAGCATTTTCCAAATCATAGGCGAAAGGTGATGAAACATCACGTCTTGCATGTCGATTGTTGGCATTCTCAAAAACAAGGCTCTTTCTTTGCCAAGATCCTTTCACTTCAAGATTCCAATTTTTCATTCTTTTCTCCTTCCCGATCACCATTATCAAGATTGTCTTTAATGCATGCGCCATATCTCACATGCATTCTCTTGATACGAACCAAAAAATCTAGAAAAAGCAAGAGAAAGAGACCAAAAATATAATTGTTGTTGCATGATGCCCCGGGCTTTCCTTTTTTGTGAATTATAAGGGAAGATGCCCAATACCATGTAAGGGAGCTTGCTGAATGCCCCCTAATGTCCAATGAGTCCTCCTCTAACGTGATAAGAGTAGCCTTTTCCTCCGTAGTGGGTCCCTATTATTACATATGAAGCAAGAGAAGAAAGATGTTTGAATGTTTTTCTCCCTTAATAACGTGGCCTCATTATTGTATATGAAGGAAGAGAAAAGGGGGCATGTTGGGTAAATGTTCACTATGTTAGATGACGTGACCCCCTTAAAAGTGAGAGAGAAAAAAAATATATATGTTTTTGCTTTATACTTTTCTTCTTTGATTTTTTTTTTTTAAAAAAATCTAAATGGGCTAGGATCGAACTTTTTTTTTTATATATAAACTAAATACATTAAATAAACATTTTTTTATCATTATTTAAAAAAATTATTTTGATAACACATTTTTTACTTCTTTAGCTTTTTAGATTTTTTCTTAAAACTTTACTTCTCTTTAAAATAAATGAAAAAGATAATACTTAAATCAATTTTTTTATTTTTCATTAAAATATAAAAAAAAGAATTCAAATTTCAAAAAGTAATAAAATTTTAATTAAATGGTTATTTTTTTCAAACCAAAACAATATTTATTTTATTATTTCCGTTGGTAAACCTGGTGGTCCTGGTTCAAGATACAAACTTAATTTTAGTCATGTATAAGTTATTTAAAGTGTTATCAAAAGGAAAAGAAAAGGTAGAATAACCAGGAGAATTTAGTAAAGAAATTAATCACATAATTTATGAACAAGGAAACATTAGAATTATGTAAAATTGAAATAAAAGGATTTTTAGATAAAAAACTAATTCGACCTACTAATTCACCTTGGATTTGTGCGGCTTTCTATGTAAATAACGCTAATGAAAGGGAAAGAGAGAACCACGTGTGGTAATCAATTATAAACCTTTAAATAATGTTTAAAGATGGATAAGGTACCCTCTTTCAAACAAACAAAAATTAATTAAGAATCTTTATAAAATTGTAATATTTTCTAAATTTGATATGCAATTCGGTTACTATCAGATTAGAGTAAAAAAAGAAGATAAATATAAAACGACATTCGTAGCTCCTTTTGGACACTATGAATGGAATGTAATGTCAATGGAACTCAAAAATTCCCCATCCGAATTCCAAAACATTATGAATAATATATTAATACCATATTCGAAATTTACGATTGTCTATCTTGATGATGTATTAATATATTCAGATTCTATTGAGCAACACTTAAAACAATTAAAAATTTTTAAAGATTTAATAAAGAAAAATGGGTTAGTAGTCTCTGCTAGGAAAATGACCATAGTCGTTACTAAAGTTAGGTTCCTAGGCCATGAGAAATGGCAGGGAAAAATAACTCCAATATCCCGCAATATCAAATTTGCTAAAAAATTTCTAGATGAAATTAAAAATAAGACCCAGTTGCAAAGGTTTTTAGGATGCCTAAATTATGTTTCGAAATTTATTCCCAAAATAAGAATAATAGCCAAACCCTTGTTTAATAGGTTAAGAAAGAATAAAAAACCATGGGAAAAGAACCACACCAAAGCTGTCAGGAAAATAAAAGTATTAGTAAATAATCTACCATGTGAGGCAACTTTAATTGTTGAAACAAATGCATCTGAGTTTGGTTTTGGAGGAGTCCTAAAACAGAATTTAAAAGAATCTCCGGAGCAGATATTAAAATATCATTCTAGAGCGTGGAATGAAACGCAGAAAAAAAATAGTCCACTTAAAAAAGAAATTTTGGCCATTGTTTTATGTATATCAAAATTTCAAAATGATTTAATAAATAAACCTTTTCTTCTAAGAATCGATTGTAAATCCGCAAAAGAAATTCTAGAAAAAGATCTTAAAAACATTATCTCAACAGATTTTTGCTAGATGGCAAAGTATTTTATCCTGTTTTTATTTTAAAATAGAATTTATAAAAAGAATAAATAATTCAATTCCTAATTTTTCAACAAGAGAATTTTTGTAGGGAAATGTTTGAGAAATCAAAGTCCCGGAGTTTGTCATTAGACGACTTTGTTAGCACCAAGGCTAAGCATGTGATTTGATGAAGTCAATAAAGACAATAGCTTGCTGAAGTTTCTGGTGGATTGGATCTAGACTATGTTAGATCAATGCCTAGCACGTGAGCTGATGAAGACTGCCTCATGAAGAATCTGTTGGAACCAACCTGGACCAGAATTGTTCAAGTGAAGACTTTGAGCCAACATGAAGATGGTTGGGTGATTCGGTCTTGGTCTTTTGTTGGGTTTGTGTGTTGGTGATTTGCTTAGTCCTTAATCATTAGTGGTATGGTTCATCATTCCTGAGGTGCTAAGAGATCCACAAATATTTTTATTAAAACTGGTTTTAAGAAAAATAGCCCAAACTGATTTTTGCTGGAAAAGGTTTTTCAATCAATTGAATTTCTAAAACAATCGATTGAATGTGCAGTTATTTCTGTTACTATTGGAATCTTTGACTGGGTCAACTAACGGTCAATTCAATCGATTGAATGGTTTGTTCAATTAATTAAATTGTGACAGCTAAGCTGTTTTAAAACTGATTTGGCTATTTAAAGGAATGAGCACTATCATTTTCAGTAATCTAAGATTTTTGAAAAGCATTCCTCGAGATTTTCTAAGTGAGATACAACACCCCTTTTGTGCGATCATTCTTTGGCAAAGCTTTTCAAATCAAGAAACCTCCAAGAACGTGAATCTTTAAGCATCATTGAGTGAGGTTCTTGCGACTTTGGTTCTGGACCAAAGCTAAGTCTTCTACACCTGATCTTCATTCTTCGTAGTTTGTTCTGTGCAGAAGTACTGTGTGATCATTTCTGATCTTGTTGTTCTGTAATCTGTTTGCTGTTTTCAATTACTAGGTTTGTAATTGAGTTGGTGCAGTGGGTTTCTGCACTGGTCTCACATTTGCTAAGGGGTTTAGTAGAGGGTGAGTGCTGCGAGGAGCAGTGTTGCTTGCAGACTGCAAGTGTTGTGGTGTAATGGGTTTCTGCACTGGTTACACACTAGCTAAAGGGTTCAGTAAGGTGTGGGTTTACTGTTGGGAGTAGTTTGTAACTTGTTGGAGCAAGGGTTGTAAACTGATCTTGTGATCTTTTTAGTGGAAAACTTTGCTAGTTTGCAAAGGACTGCACGTAGCTCTTGAGGAAGGGTGAACCAATATAAAAATTCTGTGTTTTTGCTTTTCTCGCTACTCTTCTTGATTTCTTTTATTCAACTGCTGTTATCATTTAAATTGACTGGATTAAAAACTGATCACTGAATCTATTTACATATATTTGAATCAACTGTGTTTCTGGATTATTTTTAATCTACTGGATTGTGTTTAATCATCTTGAATCTGGATTAACACATTTCTATACTGAAACTGTTTTTTGAGTTTATCTTTAATAATTTCCGCTGTGCACAATTGATTGTTTACTGGACAGTCCATAATTACATTAGTTGATTGATTGAATTAAGAATTTTCATTCTCTATTTCAAGAACAAATCAGATTTGCGAAAAGATTTTGAAAGTTCAATTCACCCCCCCTCTTGAACTCGGTCTAAACCTTATTTTACAGACTTTGCCCCTCTTTGCAATAAAAAGGTAACAGAAGCTGTGACAAGTTCGTTTATGGCTTCAAAACCCATTAAAAAAGTACTGATCAAAGAGTTCTTCCCTCTTCAATCACTTCGTCTGCAAATAAATTCACCATATTAGGATCATTTCCTGATACTTCCTAAGATTCCCCTGTGGAATCTATCCTAAAAGATCCTTGCAAAACCTTAACAATCTTAGAATCCTATGTGGAAGATATTGATCCTCCTCAAATAATAACTAAATGTATCTCCCCCCATTGGGCATAGATACCAACAGAAAATCCTAAAAAGACTAAAAGGTTCTATCGATTCATATTGATAAATACCCATTCCGCAAAAATCACCCCCGAATATGATAAGAAAGAACAGGCCATTGTCTGCTTCTCCAAGCTAAAAATCTAGAAAATTCTTTCTGAAAATGAATGGAATCAAAGTTCACAAACCAAAAGGAAATTTTCTAGGATGTTTGATCCACCTACATATAATTATTTTGACTATCAGCAAGTCTGGTATAAAATGTTGTATGATGGGAATCCAAGGCATTCCTAGTACATTTCTTATGAACATCCAAATGTCTTACCATTGGATATACCGACTTGGTTTCAAGAATTTTTGTTGGGTTGGACCCACGAAATCAATCTTTCCTCCCCAAGTGGTAAAATTTTATAACAATTATAAAGAATTATGCCTGGACATGCCAGTCCATTTAAAATTATTAAATTTTTGTTGTAAGATTGGTGTGGGATGAATTTGTCAGCATATGTATGAAATTCATCCGCACAAGTCAACTCCATTTCCAAAACACCTATGCCTTAAAATAAAAATCGTTTTGTGGAAACAATTTGATATTAAATTTCTTGAAGAAAAATTCAAAAAATGGAAGACCATTTCTCTCGTTTTGCCAATGACTCCTCAAAAACAGGCCCAACGAAAAATAATTGGGACTCTGGCTAAAAGGGAAGTCGAAAGTTGAGATAAGAGCTACATTAATGGAAAACCTATCCTCCTTAGGTTCAAATGAAGAAGAAGAAGATGAAAGCAATAGCAACCCATTCTACCAAAATGAAGATGACTGCTTTGGGATAATGTCATAAAAGCAAAAGCAGGAATAATTCCAACATAAAAGCAAAAATGACAAGACTCCACCCAAAAGGAATCTTCAAAAATAAAATCAAAGATGACAAAACTCCACTCAGAAGGAATCCTGACAAGTGGAGAAATGTGAAGAATGAATAGTAAAAGCAGAAGACAGGAATAGTAAAAGTAGATCCCTCTCAATAATTGTAATAGTTTGAATTCCGCAGTTAAGCGAGACTTTGAAGTCCGCTCTTGTATAAATAGATAGCTCCATTGAGAAGAAGGGGCATCTTTCGATTACCTTCAATCTCTCTCTCTCTCTCTCTTTTGTATTTCCTTTTTGTAAAACTGCTTCCTTTTGTAATCTTCTTGCAATCAGACAGATCTTTAATAAAAGGTCAGTTTTTAAAATAATACATAACATTCTTGGAAAGTTAAATTCTTTGTAAGTATTTAGGGTTTAGGGTTTAGGATCATAAATATAGTAGCACTCCTGCTATGAGCTTTAGGATCATTCTTACGAAGCTTTGAGGAGTTCTTTGCATTTTAGCAACACTTTTTGCATATTGTCACCTCTACTCTTCTTCATGGTAGTATAACCTTTTGTACTAATTCATGGTAAAAGTGCACATTGTTCAAGGTAGATAGTTGGGTTAGAGTTGAAATAGTTTGAATTAGGAACTTGGTGAAGAAGGCAACTTTAGTTCTTTTCCCAAGAGATCATTTGATGTTGATTTTAACTTGCACCTTTAATGAATTTCTTCAATAGATGAAGGTAGTGAACATCTCTTGCATCCAAATAAACACACACACACACACACACTCATATATTCAAATAATATAATATTATTTGAATGCATCTTTTGATTCTTATATGTTTGTGATTTGATCATATAAACTTTGTCAAACATAAAAAAGGACAACATAGTATTATATTGTGTCAGATAAAACACTTGCATCTTATATAATCTATTATTTTTATGGGGTTATTGTCTTATAGAAGAAGCATAGTCACTCAATTAAAATTTGAGGTTGTTAAACTTTTGCCTTAACAATCTCTCATTCTTTATAGTGCTTAAAACAATAAGATTAAAATATAATTCTTTTTAAGCGTACTTTCAATAGAGCAAGTTTTCGAAAATATATTCCATCTACAAACATTATATATAATAAAGCATATACTAGTGCTAGTTTGATGGGATGTTAAATTGTTGAATCCAAATTGAATTTTCATTAGACATACTATATCAAGAAGATATAATCCTTTATCAAGTGATATTGCTCTAGTACATACTTTAAAATTTTGGTTATAGTATATATAATGAATCCTATAGTTGTGCTCAAAAGAACCATCATACTTTTTAATCCAGTCTGTTACATATAAGCATATAAGCCAAAACAATATAAACTAGACTCTGATTGTATTTCACTTTGCTCCCCTAAGTTTGATCTTCTTTTCCTTAAAATGTATTCTCTCTATATTTTCTAGCTTGGACTTGATGGACTTTTCTTCAAAGCTCCTCTTTGACATGTACTTCCTCTTTATTATGTGCTCCCTTCTTTGTTTTCTCTTCTTCTTTTTTTTCAAAACAGTATCAATACACAGGTGAACTCTTTAATCAACTTCATCCACATCTTATCATGTGATATATTGATCATATGCTTTTAATGGTTCTTTCCTAGCACGACATTTACAATGTGCAAAGCAACTTATTAATAATGACTCTACTGTTACGAATTGTGAACTGTCGTGCAGGCTTAAAATAAAATATGAGAAAATAGTTGACATAACCACTGTAAAAACTTGTTCAAAATAATAGACACAAAGGTATCATCTTTACAATCATTATAAGAAAAAGCTATTTAAAGATCATTTTTTAGCTACAAAATGAAATGGTTGCTAATTGTGACCAAAATAGTCATCAAATTAGATTTTGATTATTAAATAACTACAAAATAGAAGTAATGATTGAATTTAGTGACCAATTAAGTGAAGATAATTGGTATCTAACATTAGCTATCAAGGTTTTAGTGACCTATACCATTAGATTTTAAATTAGTCTCTAACTTCACTAGATACCAATTTAGAATTTAATGACATAAGTCACTAAAACTTTGGTAGTTGATGCTAGATATCAATTATCTTAACTTAATTGGTCACTAAGTTCAATCATTACTTCTATTTTGTAGTTATTTAACAACCAAAATCTAATTTGGTGACTATTTTAGCAACCATTTCATTTGGCAGCTAAAAATTAGTTTCTAAATAATTTTTTTGTTATAGTGAATTTACTTACTTGAACATATAAAAGGAAAGAATGTCAACTCCAAAAAAAAGTATATGCTATAATAGAAGCTCTAAAAAATTTTAGTAGAATTTAACTAATAAAGAATCTAAAATTATAATTATACATTAAATTATTTTTGTTTAAAACACAAATGTTATTTATATAATAAAATTTACCTAATTATATTATTTTTTGTTATTTTACGTTTATTAAGTAGTTTACCAAACACTTTTAATACAACAAATTAGTTTACCTATTTAAGACTTATAATAAGAATTTATCGGTAACCTTAACATATCAACTAAAAACTAATTTATCAAATAGTAACCATTTTATATTAACTAGTTTTTTCAACACCTTGTAGTCTTTCAACACTAAACATAATCGATTAAAATGATTTTTTTTTTTAAATTTACAATTTACAACTTAATATTTAGGATTTAAATTGTTTTCTAATCACTTAATTTATTTTTTACGCACTAAAAATATACATTTTAAATTTTTAAAACTAATTTTGAAAAGGAATTGAGAGCAAAGTAGTTAAAATCGAGATTTTGAGTAGGATCGTGAAGAGTTTATAAGATCGTAAATCGTGAAATCGTAACACGAATTGTAAATTTTACTTTTTTTAAAAAAATTATATATAAATATATATATATATATATATATATATATAATAATATTGTTTGTAAAAAAATAAATAAATAAGAGAAATTAAAAAAAGTATTTGAGGGATGATTCAACCTTTGATACAAAATTATTTAATTTTATATAGTCACATTTTTTCTATTTTACTTAATGTATTACATGAAAAGTAATTAAGTAATTAAAAAGATTAATTGATGTGTTGGATATATTATAAAGGAGTAATAACAATGTAAAATCTATGTAAATACATCTAGTGCCCAAATCAGATCCAAATTAAAGTCACCAATCCTATAAAAACAAACCAAATATACACACATAACTAATCAATTCATTTGTTAATACTTCATCAAACTTAAGTTTACAAAATCAACTACTTTGACAATACTTAATAAAACTTAAGTTCATCTAATATAAATCACTCACATTAAAATGAAAATTAAAGGAATCTTCATTAGTTTTATCTCTTTCATAAAACACGTCAATAAGAACATTCTCCTCCTCTAAAGTTGGGATGGCAAGAACATCATCATCTTCCATACCACCTTAGACTTGACCTTCAACCAAGTGTTCATCATCTCCATTTGAATTAAGAGTATCATTTCAATCTATATTTCCCAAGTGTGTGAGTTATGGAGTGTGATTTTTTTTCTGGCTAATAAGAGAAGTCCAATAAAATCTTGTTAGTGTATGCTCTAATGACTTTGGATGTGTGAGTGTGACTAAGGTTTTAGAATTAAGAGATGGTTAAAATGTCTTAATTAAATTAATTTAGTTTTATTTTAATTAAAATTGAAATGAAACCCAATCAAGAAGAAAGAGTGAACAGAGACTCTTCATTTGCCTTAATTAAATTAATTTAGTTTTATTTTAATTGGATTTGAAATAAAACCTATAAGGACTAAACTGCAGAGACTCTTCATTTGTCTTAATTAAATTAATTTAGTTTTATTTTAATTAAATTTGAAATAAAATCCAATCAAGAGAAGTGAATGTGCAAAACAACATAAGATACTCTTCATTTGAAATGAGAAGAAATTAATTTAGTTTTATTTTAATTAGATTTGAAATAAAACCCAAGAAATAAGCAGGAGGAGTAAACTCCAGAGACTCTTCATTTGTCTTAATTAAATTAATTTAGTTTTATTTTAATTGAACATTTAGTTTTATTTTAATTGAACTTGAAATGAAATCCGAAATGAACGTGCAAAACAATAGTGCAAAATAACATAAGAGACTCTTCATTTGAAATGAGATGGGACTTTTCATTTGATTTTGATTTGAAATGGGGTTGGAATGAGGAGTAAAGGCGAAGAGTGAGACTCTTTATCTTTTTTTAAAATTTTAATTATATTAATGTATTAATTTTAATTTGGTGGTGTTAAGTGACAACACAATCACAATGTCAGAATTTAATTAATTTTGAATAAAATTAGACTTAAGAAGGTGAACAGTTTGATACACGCGATTACACGTTTTTACAATTCTGTTCATCGGTTCGTACGATCTTGTTGTATAACAATTCTGTGTGAAATTTGAATCGCACAGAGTATGTAAAATCGTAAAATCTTACGATTTTACGAGTAAACTCTCGATTTTAACTACCATGATTGAGAGGATAAACTTAAAACTATCCTAAATTAAACTAAAAGTATAATTATTTTTTTAGGAACTAGAGTTAAGAACCTTAATTTATTTTTCTCCATCTCGATCTTATCTATTTCTATTCATTTCTAATATTTTTTCAATCTAAAATCATGAACATATTTATTTATTTTTTTAAATAATTTTAGATAAATTATGTATTATATTTCTTTCAGTTTTCTTAATTCCATATATTGTCATATTTTTCTCTTTGTTATTATTATTATTATTTTCTTCATATTAATTAAATTGAGAGTATAATTATAAGAAAAAACATATTGCTTTAAATTTAAAAATGATAAATAAAAATAATTAATTTGTGTATCTATTATTATTTGTGTATGATTTTGGCTTGAGGGGCCACTCGTTCCCTGATCCTTATCACAGAGTACGGAGTGTAACAGTCTTTTAAAAAAAAGTGTATTATTTGTTTTACTTTTTAATAATAAATAAAAGACTGATTTTTGTAATTTTAAAAATTTTATTTTATTTTTAAAAATTTTTTTTGACTAATTTTCTTTTACATTTATACTTATTTGATTTATTTAATTACTAGAATATGTAGATTTTATCAAAACTAAATCTAAAAGTTAAAGTAACTTTTTGTTAATGCGACTTAAATTTTAAAATTATTTCTTTCTAATTTAAAATTAATTTTTTTT
>Ga0099824_1003980_pt1 | contig 21376 bp, 7 predicted proteins | sample SiratrowhiteBW_FD_76837 | JGI IMG/M metagenome (GOLD analysis project Ga0099824, IMG submission 76837) | Root nodule microbial communities of legume samples collected from California, USA - Siratro white BW | ecosystem: Host-associated > Plants > Roots > Nodule | place: USA: California... | reverse complement strand
TATATATATTATGTGATATAGTTTTTTTTTATATCTAATATATATATTATTTCTCAGTATAACAAAAATTATATATATATATATATATATATATATATATATATATATATATATATATATATATATATATATATATATATAACTCTAAGTGTCACTAATCTCAAAGAGAATAATTGTAGGTTACCCAGATGCGTGTTCACTGAATTATTGAAAATGGCTTTACAGAAACATTCCACTAAACTAAAATCTTATTGTATTATAAATTATCACCTATAATATTTAATAAAAATTCTATGAAGAATCAAGACAAAACTCTAAATTAACCAATGTTTAATTAAATTAACACTTCTATCTATTGAAAATTATTATTTCTCTTCATTTTCTCTAAATTACTCAGATCTTATAAGAATACATCATTAATGGTCTACTTGTGTGTGTGCGTGTATATATATATATTCAAATAAAACCTCTAAAAAGTATTATTCAATGAAATAAAACTAGTTAGATTTATTTGTATTTAAGTGTTTTTTTAAAGGATTTTTCTTTGTGTTAATTATACCTAGTATTATTTTGTAATCTTTAAGTAAAAAAAAAAAAAGTATCGTCCACTACTTAATGGATTGGTTGGTATATTATCTTTCGTGGGTTTGAATGTGTGAACATGTTGAGGAAATGGGATGCGGGTTATTGACTTCAACTCCATTCCTATAATCTAAAACCACCAAAGCTAAGTCAAAGTGGAACTAAATTAGTCATGAGATCTAAACCATCACTTCATGACTCATTGTCCATATTTACTTATCTTTCTTTTTATTCTTCCATGCATTAATTGATTTCTGCAATGGATACTAGGAAAGGTTAAAGTGACAGTTACTAAAAAGGCCAAAAATGAATAAATTAGAAGCATGCTTAGGTTAGGTAGAATTTAGTGTATAAGAAGAGAGATAGTGAGATTAAGAATGTTAAGTTTGCATACGTAACTTACATTGATGGTTTGTTATTAAATGATTTGATGGAAAAGAAAAAAAATGGCAGATATTCCAGTAGTGGAAGTGGAAGTGCAACAACAGCAGCACTATCGAATCCTCTGCAACACGTTACTTGAAAATAATGATGAGATGCATATAATACAAAAGGAAGTGGTGAAGTGGTGAAGTGTTAAGGAAAGGAAGGTACTAGAAAAGGAATAAGCTTTTTCTACTTCACAAGCTCTATAAATAGGCTTTCTTATCTCACACTCATGCACCACATCGATTACACTACAATACATTCTCATCACTCCTATAAATAGATCATCAGCTTCTCATTTTCAACATTCACACAATTCATTAGCTTATGATGGCAAGCTCCAAGCTCTTAGGAGTTGCTTTCATTGCTTTGCTCGTTCTCGACCTTGCATTTGCTATCAGGGTGCCAGAGGAGTTACTTGCCGGAAGAGGTGGCGGTGGAAGTGGCGGAGGAGGTGGCGGCGGAGGCAGCGGCGGTTTTGTTGGACGTGGCTCAGGGTATGGATCAGGGTTTGGATCAGGGTATGGTTCGGGTGGAGGGGGAGGGGTTGGCGGTGGATCAGGAGGAGGAGGAGGTGGTGGTGGCGGCGGTGGTGGAGGCGGTGGCGGCGGTGGGGGGAAGGGTGGTGCTGGGTACGGAGGAGGGTCCGGAGGAGGGTATGGAAACGGGACTGCTGCCGGTCCTAGTGGTGGAAGAGGAGGTGGTGGAGGTGGAGGTGGAGGAGGAGGTGGAGGTGGAGGTAGAGGCCCCGGTGATGATGGTGCAGGATATGGTTTTGGTGAAGGAAGTGGTTTTGGTGAAGGACGTGGTTTTGGTGTAGGAGGTGGGAATGGAGGACAAGGTGGAGGAGGTGGTGGCGGACGAGGTGGTGGTGGAGGTGGCGGAGGAGGTAGGAACGGAGGTTCTGGGTATGGAAGTGGGTCGGGTTATGGTTATGGGTCTGGTTGGGGTGGAGGAGGAAATGATGAGTTCCCTTAATCTAAGAGATGATTTTGTTTTATATAATATGATAATAATAATAATAATAATAATAATAGCTGTTCAAAAAAAAAAAATATGATAATAATATAATAGGTATTGCCATGTTATATGTGATTTGCAGAAATAAATTGCAGTGTGAAGTGATCATTGCTGCTTCATGCATGCATGGTAGCTCGTAGTAGACACGTCCCATGATTAGTTGCTTCTTATTATATATAAATATAATTTACTGTGCATTAGTGTAGATTATCTTATACAAATCATGAGTCTAATAGAGTGTCTTTCCCTTATATATTAATCTTAAGAAATATTGACGAAATTGCCTCAATTTAACTATTGACAAAGAAAAACGTTCATTTAGTCCACCAAAATTAACCATATAATCACTTACGTTAAATATAAATGCACCTCTTGTTTCTTTATCATCAAATGCAATATCTGTAGTTCATAGTCTCTGGCTAAATTATTCATTACTTCCATTTCCTATTAATACTATGATAAAACAATGTAATTAATTTATTACTGATATGATTGGGGTGAAAAACAGTGAAAAAAAGTTATCATCAACTAATTTTTTACGCAACTTGATCTGTTACTATGCCATATATGGACTAATTTCTTATTCAACCCATTATATTATTAAAAACAATATTAATAATGCACAATATAGAAAACTACAAAGTAAAGAAGGATATGTTACTGTATTAACTTTGGTATCTAGTTCTTAGAATAATTTATGCATCTCTATATATTACATTTAAGGTTAATCATAATCTTAAAACAAAATAGTGATATCAGTGTGCCGTGTGAAATATAATTAAATACATTATATACAAACAATGGAAATATTTCTACTGTCTCGAAAAGGTTGAGTTACTAAATCTTAATTAATTGGAGTTTGAGGATATTTCATTTTTGTTGAAATTAAAATCTTTTAAGTCCCATTTTCACTTTCCATTTTGTTTGTAGTCTAGAAAAACCCACACTTCATATTTAGGCTTCTGATCCAAAATATTAAGAATTCCATGAACAAAACCAGCTTCATTCTCAAACTTTTAGTATTCCTCTCTTGTGATCCGAAGTGATCATAAAACTTACATTTAATGAGAGTTCGTCCTTACAAGGTTCATACAAAGGCTAAGGAAAATCCTCTTTCAGTAGTTCATATACAAACAACAAAGAAATTAAAAATAAACTTTCATTAACAATGGATTAAATAAAATAACATGAAATAATAAAAGGTTAATACTGCTTTTTGATGCTTGCATATCATAAAACTCTCATATTTACCATCATTTAAGGAATGAGATGAAATTTATCTAAGGCCCTTCAAATAAAAAAAAACTCTAAAAAATCTCATTATATATATATATATATATATACATATATAATATGACATTATAAATAAATTGCGACGCCTTTAAAAAGTATATTTTGGGATATTTAAAAAAATAATTAAGTTTTAAATACCTTATAAATTTATGTAGTTTCAATTAAATTTATATTAGGCATTTTTGTTACATTGGATGTCTAAAATATTTTTCATTTTCATCCAAATACCACGTTATTTGATTTTTGTCTTTAATAAGATAACATGACTACTATTTTTGTCTTTTCACGTCCAATTTACCGATCAACTTTTTTTTTCAATCTTTTTAATTTGTCCATCAACTTATTTTTTTCAATTTTTTTTAATTCGTCAGTAATAGTTACGTTGTGTAAATAACAAAAAAAAAGTCAAATAATACTTAAAAAAAGTAAAAAACTATTTTAAATACTCAATATAACAAAATCTTTTGATAAAACTTATTTAAAATTAAAAATACTTAAATTTATAATATATTTAAAACTTAATTAAACTAAAGAAAAAAAAAGTACAAAATTACCTTATAAATGAATTAAGGTTAGCACAATCCTTAAATCCAAAAGAATATAGGATCATTAGGATAAGTACTTCTTTTAGTGTTCCAGTTCAATACTCTTAATTTGAAAAAGCTCTCACCTTTTATATTTTAAATAAATTCATGCTCCGTTCTCTAACTTTTAAAACTTAAGCGCTTTTCCAATTCCTTTCCAAAATATCCATGGTATATTATGGTTGTGTTTAAACATTGTTTAATTAGGATGAGTAAATATATCACTGTGCCAAAGAAGAATATCACTTCATAACAAAAAAGTAATACAGTTCATTAGATGAATATCTTAACAGTTGAGTTGTCAACATTTTCTACTTGTATGCTACTTTTAGAGTTGCTCATTTGGTCCGAAGTGAGAATGCCAATTTGTATGAAGAGAATTACAAGAACGGAGAGCTTCACCTCTTGAAGTGTTTCATGCAGGAAGCTCTTTGTTGGGTTGCAAATAAGTCAAGACCAAGGACCAATTTCGAAATTGTATATACAAATTTCTTTCACTTACATACATACCAAAGATAAATTTCATTATAGTATAATCAATAACTTATTGCTAAATTCTCATTACTCTACTTGCATGTTATGAAAGATATTTTTTGTTAATTTCTGTTAACTACAAATCACTTCATGTTTATTATTTAATTGATCAAACAAATAATATAACACCATGAAGAAATATGAAACAACAATGTGTTCTTGAGAATAAGCAAGACATTGATCACTTTACTTTAAGAAAAATGGTCTGCTAATATTTAATCTTATTAAAAATAATAATCTCTATAATGTAAACTTTTATAACTCTAGGTCCAATTACAAATAATTTAGAATTTTGTAATTCTGATGCTTTATGTGGTTATAATTGGAAAAACGTGGAAATAGAAATATACCAAATATTTGTGTACACAGTAGGGTTGAATAGACATGGATAATTTCATTCATTTTCCTAATCGAAATAAATCATGTTTATCTTCTTAAAACAATACTCCTCAATTAAGCTTCATGAATTATTATCTATTCAGCTAATTATAATCTTATTAAAACTTCTAATGTAACTAGATTCGACTATCAGAGCTAAACTTTAAAGTTAATATGCTAATTATTACAACTTCAAATATGTAATAAGATTTATTCATTTCTCGTTACTATTATTATAGCTTCATATACTGTCAAATTATTCTTTATCAAACTGAAATTTATTTTTACTGTGTAAGTTTCCTGAATTTACTATAAACTAAAACAATACGCATTAATAATCTTATCTTAATTAAGCACAAAACTTTTTATGTATTTACAAACCAATTTTTAACTTCATTCGGATTATAAGCATACTCTTATTCTATCCGAGAAGCAAAAGAATGTGAAAGAAATTCATGACTGTTCTTTGTCTCTGTACTATTGCATATTATATAACAGAAATAAAAGGTCTAGACTGAAAAAATATAGACTAATAAAGGGTTATAATTATTTTCTTTCCACACCTAAGACAGTAACATTTACCCGTTATTATATTTTGAAACCAAAGAGAGATCCGGAATGTTTAGCTTTTCTTAAAGAACAATAAATATGGATAGTTAATGCATAAAAAATAAGATAATGAATACTACTTTATGCAGGAAATCTTGGTTGCATAACTACTATCCTTTCCTTTATACATACTGAGGTGTTAGTTTTATTTTAAGAAAATATGATTTTATCCGTACACTTTCGAAGAAAACTGTACAAATGCAAACAAGCAGATAAAAAGAATTGGCATAACCTGTTGTAAAAATGCCTTAACACTGATAACGGTTTAAGAAGAAAGAAATTATTTAGCTGAAAAGTGCATCTAAAAGCGAAAAACTGCAATTGAGACATTCCAATACATAGCGGCAAATAAATCATCAACATAATAATCTATGAAAAATTAGAAACACAACTGGGGCTTGAGGTTCTAACAACTCACAAGTGAATTCTTGATTATCAAATGCTATCACAAAATAATTTTCAAATCCTATCTCAGGCTAGTGATTGAGGATACATATCATATAAGACATTAGCACCTGTTGACTTACAAAAAAAAGAATATAGTTCTAAATACTACATTTTGGAAATGAGCGTGAACTTTCCAATCGAACTTCTCTGTTGATGGGGTTTGAGAAGAAATTCTATAAGACCGCTCTCAATTCAAGAAAAAAAAATTCCTGCCCTCTCCCGCTACAATAAGATCTCGAAAGGTATATCATGTGATTATAATTTATGTAAACAAATCCCAAAATTCAGCAAATGTATAAGCAATTAGCAAGCAGATTCACTAAGCATCTAGCAGCAGACAAGTTCACTTGCAAACTACTCAATCACCCTCTCAGTAGCATAAGCAACCTTCTGCAATATCATAGATTCAGCTGTACGAATTGCTCTCTGGGCTCCTGTTATGGTAACTTTCCTGTAACAAGAAAGTAAGAGCACGTACAAAATATTTACGGTTAAAGATTATATCACGGCATTTGCTTAATAATTTTTGTTACAACAGGATATGAAGCAAAGCAAAATCTCGTGTGAACAAATTCCCACCTCTCAGTTGTTCCAGAAATGTAATCACCTCTATCTGATATCTTTATCCTTGCCCCACTAACCTGAAAAGGTAGACGTCATTCAAGTTAGTTTATTGTAATTAGTAATCACAATATATACCTAGGAATGCTGTTAGGCGTAACAAACCTGACTAATTTCCATAATATTCCGTCCACCACGACCAACAACCAATCCTATATGCTCATCTGCAACACCCATGGTAATGGAGTTACTCCGCTCCTCCTGGAACAGAATAGAATGTACGTAAGTTCAAACTGATAAAGCAAATCACTGCATGAGGATGCTAGGATTTTAAAAATAATTTCATTCACTAAATTCACTTTTGGTTATATATAAAATTTCACAATAACAAGTCCATTCAGGGAAATAATAAAGATATGGAATGGAAGGTGAGCCAAATATAGCAACAGATCTCTTGAGCTTGAAACTCAATTATTTTTTCTATTTGACAAACTATTTTACGTTCTTTTAGGATTTTAATATTGTTATCATGTTCTTATTTTCAACTCATAAAGTAGTATTTCCATATTTGTAAGATTTTACACACACTGATAGAAACTGGTGTCTGAACTAAAGACGGAATAAAATCGCCAAGAGCACACACTGTAGAACAGTCGAGAGTCTGCATCTCCTAATGCCCAAAGGCCTTCAATCCTCTCAACTGACAAGATAAAATCCCTCTCAACCCCCTTCCTATTACATACAGCTCCTCGTCTGCTAACATAAACTCACTCTTCACGGGCCTAATCAATTACAGGTTCATTCCCATTCTTTCTACATGACCCCTTGTATTTTTTTACCGACCAACCTAACTAACCGATACGTACACACACCTGCATACTCATGCAAACCAAACAGGTTCACAATAAGCTGAAATGTTGGACTGAGGAGTTCAACTCATTGGACTGTCAAAGCATCCTAACTTCGAACAAGTTTAGCCTTTTAACTAGTGTTGGTCAAGAACCATGTATAGCTAGATTCAAATCACAATTTTATAGCATAATCATAAATTTTAACTTGATTCTTGGCCTTTATTTTAGCATCTAGTCAACGAAGAAACTATTGTCCGAACTTCAAAAACTTTCCACGAATTATGCATATATTTCATAGGTTTGATTGATGTCAATCTTGTCTGCAATTAGCAGCGATAAACATGCATGCTTACCTAAAATGCAAACCGTAGTCCATATGACTAAGTAACCACTGCACTTCATAAACATCAAATGATCATCAAATGATGTTCTGTAAGCAAACACAGGAAACACATGATTCTTTTGAATACCACTTTTTAAATTAAGTCTCTTTTAACGTTGTCACTACTGTTACCCTTGCAAATTTCACTTTTTGGATGTTGAAATCCCAAAGATCCCAAAACAGCCCTAATACCTATATTTATAGAACTTGTTAGAATAAGTTGTCTTAAATAGAATTTATTGAAAAGCTAAAATCTCCAAAGTTATTATAATATGAGATCCTAAGAGAGGGAAATTCACTCTCTCAAATTCATTCTATGTTCTTTTGTATTTTTTCTTAAGTTGGTATCAAAACTATCCTTTGAAGAAAAATAAACAACAAATAAAAATATTAAAATCTAGAAATGATTTAATTCGATAAATTTGATATCTATTTTCCTAAAATGCAATACATCATTTGAAGAAACCACACAAAGGAAAAAAAATGTGTTATTGAGATTGTGATGAGAAAGAAAGTATCTTGAAGATCTGAGTGAGTTTGATGGATATCAATTGAGTCGAACGATAGAGAGAGAGAGAGAGAGAATGAAAATTTGAGTACCAAAATGAATAGTTCTTCAAATGAAATGAAGCATTGAACCAAAGAAAACAGTGAAAATATGTTTTATAGGTTACTTAATAAACTAAGTGTTTTAATAATTTAAAACGGGGAAGAGTATAAGAACAAGAATGGGACAGATATGTACATATCCATCCACATTCGCAATTTAAAAAATTGGGTACTACCCATATCCATACTCATGTCCAGACAATGCAGGATTTCTAGTCAAAATTGGGACATGTTCGGACAATTCCTACATAGGCAGGTATATTTGTCATCCCTAGTGGGATAACAATGTTGATTCTAGGTAGTAGGACAACTCATTCAAGATTTTCATTCCTCTTAATGTCAAGATTTTACTTGCAATATTAAGCAAGATAGTCATTAAGTTGAGCTAATAAAGTCAATTTTATTATATGGGATGAAGCTCCAATGACTCAACCGTTGCTTCAAAGTTGCTTAGAGACTTTTATTATATGAGATGAAGCTCCAATGACTCTAGCATTGCTTAAAAGTTGCTAAGAGGACTTTTATTATATGGGATGAAGCTCCAATGACTCAATCATTGCTTCAATTGATAGGACTTCCAGAGATATCCATCATTTCACTAATGCTAATAGATGGAAACTTCCTTATAGAGGAAAAATTGACGTCTTAGGAGGTGATTTTAGGAAAATTATTTTAGTGATTACAAAGGAGACAAGACATGAAGTTGTTTATGCTAGCATTAATTCATCAAACCTCCGGCAATTTTGTCAAGTCTTAACATTTGACAAAAAAAAATGAGGCTCAAAATTGGGTATTCAACTTCAGATGTTAATGACATGAAGAATTTTACATATTGGATATTGAGTATTGGAGATGGATGCAGTGCTTAAAGGAATGATGGGAAGCTTGACATTCATATACCATATGATATGCTAATAATGAATTCAGGTGACCCTACTGTTGACAAATTAAATAATTTTAAGGTTTCTGTGACTCTTGGTGAAGGCTAAAACTAACTTAGTTGTGATAGTCCTTGCTGCTTGGAGAATAAAACTATTCATAGGCAAGATGATCTTCATGCTCTCAAGTTTCTGAATATCATTACTTCCCCATGACTTCCAAACCGTGAGTTAAAAACTCAAGATTGGCATTCCAACATATAATTACCCAAATGGGTAACTATGTACTTGAGACAAATGTCATATCAAGAAGCAACATTAGGCACAATGTTTATATTCCAAGATTGTCATGGACTAGAATTCTTTCAAATTTCAACTTAAACAAAATTCCTATTGTTGTTTATTTTAATAACTACAAATAAAAGTCAAGGACAATCACTCAGACATGTAATCTATATCCCACAACCTATTTTTTAACATGGACAATTATATTTTACCATTTCCTGGGTTACTTCACGACTAAGTTTGAAGATACTATTAACGGACTAGAAAAGACAAATATCCAATGTGACTTTAAATGCTACTTACAAGGTAGCTTTTCAAAATTTGAGATAGTTAAGACATACTTAATCTATTATACCTTCATTTGGTATTATCTCATATGACATCAAAATTCCTTTAATTCTTTTCAATTTTTACATTTAATTTTTCACTCTCATATTGTGTCATAAATATTTACCACGTGCATCACATGGATCCATTATTTAGTAAATATAATGTTACACTATATAAACTATACATAAAAAAAATGGCAAAATAGCATTTATTTTACACCACTATTGTGGTTTTGGAGTCTGTCACTACAGGGCACTGTCCAGATATTAAAAGTGACTAGAAATTCACTTCTCCAAATTGATTTGAAATGAGTGCATGACAACTTATTCATTTATAGTTTTTAACTACACAGACTATTAACAAATTGCCTCATCTAGTATGAAAGTTCAAAGGATTATTAAGTAGCATGAGAAAAAAATACAGGATATCAACTCTGGAGTCTTTGTGCAAAGGCTTAAATATGCTTCTAATCCTTGCACATATACCTATTTTTGTTTTTTGTCCCTATAAAATTTTTACTTGTCTAGGTCGCTGGATTTTTAGATTTTAAAACTTTTGGTCCTCATGTTAGTATCTATTGAAGAAAAGCTGTTTTAGCAGACAGGTCCATTGTTGATGGCATCAAGTGTCACATCATCAAATGATGTCATCAAGTGCCAAATCATATAAAAATGGCATGTCACTAAAAATGTAATGTGAATATCACGTTTTTTAAAGGGTCATGTAATCAGGGATTCGAAAACAAAAAAAATTGACATATTCACGAGGATTACAAACAGATGAATGTAATTTAAAATCTTTCATTTGTTCTTGAGTGTGTGTGTGTGTGTGTGTGAAAACTTGGCAACTTACAACTTGAAAAACTTCAAACAAGATTAAATCAATGGAAAGTGAAGAACCTTGTTGTTCTGGAACTTTGCTCCAGCACCATTTGGTCTGTAATTCACTGCATTGTATGCTGGTGGTGCAACAGATGGAAGCACATATGTGTATGGAACACCCTGATAACCCGAGAAGTAAACACCTGATGTTTATGTTAAATAAATTTTAATTAGGATCAAACTCACCAATTATGAATCCGCACAAAACATAACTACTTATACAACGCACAGCATTCTAAATCTTCATTTTCACTGCCACATAAAAGAGCACAACTGGTTTTAAAATAAAAAACTACAAAAAATAGGCATATTCTTAAGTATACTCTCTACTCTAATGTAGCTTTATTAGATATATCCATGGTTGCGTATTGCTGCTTTGTTTCAATAAATACCATTGTTAGAGATATAATCCAGAATAGAGCCTCAATCCAACAGGTTAAGCACTTAAAAGTACGGCAAAACAACAAAAGGGAAGAACTTGCATCAATGTAGAAAAATATAGAAAAAAAAAACTATTTATTTTCATACTGTTCCTAGAGAAAATCAATTAGGAAACGAACTCGCACATCAGAACAGAGCTTTAAGTTAAAACTTGCAATAAGGAACAAAAAAAATGTTTTTTATTGCCAAAACATTTATGCAAAAATGAGTTTGATATGCAGTACTGCATTGAATATGAATAATAATGATAACAACAAAATCTATGACTTAAATTTGGCAATGATGGCTCCCAAATCACAGTTGTGCAGATCCAAGCCACACGGAGCATAGTTAGTATGTCCATTAAATGAAGCAAGATACATGTTTCATGGAACACCCAATTCAGGCATATTAGTCAGTATTCTTCTAGCTAAATACAAGATCAGAGCCTAATTCATAATCATTCAAAATTAAAACACGGATCTAATCTCAAACAGTTACCAACAACAATGATACAACTCCTGTACACCACAAAAAAAAAGGATAGAAATTAAAACACAATTTTGAACCATGCAGTACAACCTAAACATTGTCACATGAAGGCAGATCAAGTTAATGAGAGCATTAAGTTAACCAAGGAATACATTTCATAGTCAATTGCATACTATTCTAACAGTGTCTCCAGCTTGAAGCCTAACTAACTAAGCTGGGTTTCTAGATAATATTCTTGATTATCTCATATTAACACTAACTTGAATCAATCAAAACCAGCAGATCCTTCCTGGTTAAGAAAGAGACAGTGCTTGAAGTATAAGTGGGTTTCTGGCTGCCCTGTTTTCAAGAAGGCAGCCACATCACCTCACTGCCTCAAAGTAGGGTAGATTTTGTGGTTGCCACCCCCACCAATACCTAGCTTTTGACCTGAATAAGAAGTTTTTTATCTTCTTTACAAGCCTGAGTAGTTTTCCACATTATTCTAAAGCAAGTGGCCAATGATGCCATTTGCAGCACAAGTTACAAACTACATGATGAACGGTGATATGAATGATTGGCAAGGTAAAATAAAATTAAGTAGCATTTTTTACCATCAAACGCAAATATGTTATCAAGAAATGTGCACGTACACCTATTGATTTAATAATATGTAGAGAAAACATCCACATGTTATTATGGTTGGCATCAGTATATAAGATAAAGAAATATCTTCAATTTACGCTATTCTTAAAAACAATTATACAATAATAAATATTTGAAAAATAATAGATTATACCATTAAAATTTTCTGTGATATAATTTTTTTCGTACTACCAGTTTGGACAATCACTGTACACCAGCAACAGATTAATTACAAAGCATGAGAGAACTTTAGTTGCACTTCATTAATTTTTAATTCTATTTACAACGAAAATATATACTAATGGTTTATTCTGGAATTATGTGAACACACGCAGCAAGAAGTCAATAGCATATATCTATGTGCATAATATATGTGCAAAGTAGTACAAGAGTGAATTCAAGCATACAAGAATGGTGTGAAAATGTTTCGTATAAGAAGCTGACAAATTAGCGAGTATGAAGAAAAAATGCAACATGACGAGGTAGTAATAAGTAAATAAGGATTTTAAAAAAATCATTTCATTTCAAAGCAAATGTATTTTACATAATTACCCTCAAGGTTATGAAAATATACCCAGCCATTGAAGAAAGACTGCTTCAGAATTTAATGATTAGCATGGCCAAACAGAAATATAATTAAACCGTGTATATATAGAGAGGGAGGGAGAGGGAGAGAGAGACAATTATAAATGAATTAAAATAGAACAAACATCTATTTAGATTACCCAAAGATAAACGGGTCATCAGTTTGGTTCTATAATGAAAAATGCACCAAAATAGTCCCCCAATTTCAATCGTTGATGAACAGATTTTTAATATCATTTGCTAACATCAATTTTTTCCTACAAATGGAACAATTTGATGCCAAAATTTAATATTGGAATTTATTAGAAAATAAAACCGAAGGCTACATGTCTCTGTAGGAGCAAACTAGATGTTTGTTCACCGATACACACACACATGCTAATATTAAAATTGTAATACACATACACACATCAGCTCATTTATACTAATTACTAAGCAATAACTATATGCATGCTTCAATATGAATCTACAGCTTTTTTTTAATCAATATAGGCGATATTAGGAATTAAAAGTACAATTTGATTACGTTATTAGGTTTCCTTCATACTACTTTCTCTCCAGTAAATAGTTTTACCCATTTAGCAACACAGTTTATCACGTCCTCTTAAATTTTCTTCTCTTTGTAATAATTTTTTCCTACAAAGAGCAGGTGCCGAAACAGTCAGAGGTCCCAAAAAGTAACTAATGATGCAGCCATTGGTGCAGAACTGACTAAATAACTGGGTAGGTGAGGAGACATGGCTTAAGCAGCTAGAGATAAAGTGAAATTTTGAGATGGGAGTGCGACCTGAGACGGGCAGCAAAATACTGAGGCGACAGGCAGTGTTCACCACTAAAATGTTTGAACATATCTCATTCAGTTCACAAGTTCTTCAACAGTTTGAACTAATATTTAAAGGTTTATGATTATATAACCTGACCAGATCACCAAACCTGGGTTGGTGACCCGTTACAGGTTGAACTGGACACCAGTGCAGTTTCTAATTCTGAAGTAAGCATAAACTTGTCTTTTACAATTTTTCTCACAGGTCTTGCTTAGTGGGATCGATAGGTATTCCAAATGTTATATTATTAAATAATATGCCACTCAAAGTTGAAGAGGGGACATCCCACCATGGCTATCCTCTAACTAAACAATAAAATAGAAAGACAGACAGATGCATCTCATTGATTAGAAACAAAAAAGGTAAAATGTTCAAAAACATAAACAAACTAAACTAACATAAAGTGAACATGATATGACAATTCAGGTAATGCCCCCATTTACTCTCTCCCTGCAACGAAGTAGACCATAATTGCGGGTTTCCATACATATAGGAAAACAGATGATAGAAGATATATGAGGAATTTTAGCATCAGCAATTACTTCCATCATCCATATTAGGTGCTCCAAAACAAATATACATGACATAATAGCAAAATCCACAAATGGTAACAGATATTGCTCTGTATGAACAAACGACACTAACCAGGATATGAAAATGGAGAATTCATGGACTGTGCATACTGAGGATCTTCAGCTAACTTAGAAACAATTAATTCAATCGCCCGTATCTGTTCCTCAAGAGTTCCTGTCAGGGTGACTAGCCTATCGTTCTGTCCATAGTAATTATTATCTTGAGGAGATATCTTAATGCCAGCCTGAGAATCTTCAATGAATGATCTAAGCAATGGGAAAAAAAAAGTAAAAGCTAAGCTGTTTATCTCCATCTATGATTATGAATAACAATAAAATACAGAGAAAGGTTCCAGCAGTGAAAATAACAGTTGACCTAACAATAGAATTCTTTTTTAGGAGGGGGCAGCAAGGGAATAGAAGCTCAGGCAACAAAGAATCAGCATCCATACAGGAAATATAACCCGTCAAAATCAAAATATATGAGAATATTAAATAAAAAAAAAGGCAAGCATAAGACTACTCATATAGTACATATTTCACAAACATGGCAAACAAGTAGGCCTTACAAGTCAACAAAGAAGAGTGATGATACCTAATGGTTGCACCTCCCTTTCCGATTATTCCACCACATGAACCATTGGGAACAATAAGTCTCACTTTTGTTTTAGGCTCAGCATCATTGTCATCCTCACTATGAAGCTACTCATATATAGCAAAATAATTTCAGAAGCATGCAGGATATCGGTTCTTCAAACATCTAATTAAATCAGCATCATCGAGATTACCTCACTGAGCAACTTCGAAAGAATAAGTCCAACAGCTGTTAGTATTTCATTTATCGCACCAGATACCATGATAATCCTATCAGTAGTCCCAGGAAAGAATTCATGATTACGTGACAACTGGATTCGTGCTCCAGATTGTGACTGAAACTCAGTGATAGTTGAACCACCCTTTCCAATAACTGAACCAGCTGCAGAATTTGATACAAGAAACCTAATATATGTTGGCTTCTCCTCAGAATCTGAAAGATGTAAACATGAAATTAATAACAAATAATTAATTTAAAACTTTTACATGCTTACAAATAAAAGTATAGTTGATGCAGTTGGGAAAAACTTCTAATTCAAATATTATAAAATGAGAGTAAAAAGAAAACACACATGAGTGTAGCATTGATGTTTCACTTGATGGAAAAAATTTAATTACATAATTTCACGTAAGCATTTTACAAATCTCACCATTATATTTTTTTTCAGAGAATATACAACAAATGGAGAGTACATACTTTCGCACTTATTTAATTTAAATAAGCAGGGAAGTAACACTCTTAAGATACTCAAACAAAGGTGGGAAAGTTCCTTTGACTATCGCACTCAGAAACACGAGTTGGTAATGATTTAAATTTTGTAACGTCACAATTCACATAAGCATTCTATAACATAATTCTCTTCTCCAAAATTTAGATTAAAAACAAATTGTCTCAGTGTAAGAAAGGATGTTTCCCTTCAACCCTAACTGAAAAAAAAAAATTGTGAGACAAACTCGATTCTGAATTTTCTACTCCGATACCTTACAGAATCTCAGAGAGACCTTTTTGTCAAAGCAACAGCCAAAGCAAAATTTAGGACTTCGTAACTGCGAATAGAATATGCCCCAAATTTATTGAAACTGAACTAATTCCCAACCTTTTTCGAATTTAAATTGTTTTGGAGAGAAACTTTCGTTAGCTTCAATGACATTAAAAGGACAACAAAAAAATAGTATTCCCTCTACCTTGCTTGGTATCTCCAAAATTAAAAACTAAAGAAAAGAATAAAGAAGACGGAATAATTACTCCACTCAGAAACCAGAAACCATAATAATAACATTTATTCAATTACCAAAATAACAGAAGTTAAAAAAAAAAAAATGTAAACCCAAAATCACATCCACACACGACACAATAACAGTTCTACTTCACTGATTTCATAACAAGACAAGACAAACAGAATCTAAATCTAGCGAGAAACAGCACTGAAGCTCCATTGTTAAGAATTAGGGTTGGGAAAGAAGGCGTTGACCCGAATAGCTCGCCGACATTCAGTGACTAACCTACATTATTGTGCGCTGCAAAGAGCAAGGTTAAGCGAAACGAAAGAACGAAAGCGATAGAGAGAGAAAATAGATCGGATCGGATCAGATACCTAGCGAAGGCGATTTCGGAGGAGGCGATGCAGCGTGCTTCCTCGGTCCCTCGGGAGAAGACACGTAGGAAGATTCCGTTGACTCCATTCTCCTTCTTCCTCAGCTCCTTCTACAACAACGACAATGAAAACCTCTTTCTCCTTCCCTGAGAAAGAGAGAGAGATAGAGATTATATACGAAGAATGATTCAGAAAGAGAGCGAGAACAGGGAGCGCGAGTGTTTCATGTGAATGACGCAACGTGAGGATTGTGAATTGTGAGAGAGAATCGAGGGAGTAGAAACGGAAGAGTGAGTGGGTGGAAGCGCAGAGAAGAGAAGAAGGTGCAGCAGTTCTGCTTGCTACATATCCAACGTGACCTTTGTCTCTCTCTATCTCTCTGCGTTGTTGTGTTGTGTGTGATGTGTCAATGTGCGTGTTCTGAGGTGTGAGTCCGTGTATTCCGAACCGGATCCTCTCCAGCCTTCTCTACCATTTTCTTAACCGTTCGATCAAATTAATAAATGGTTAAGATTAAAATATTCCTCCTCCTATTTCTTAAAATTTTTATTTTCTTATAAATTTAAAAAATAACTTTTTCCTTACGACTTAAATTAATAAAAAAGGTAAGATATTAAAAACTTTAACGTTTCAAGATGTATTATTAAATTATATATTATCTTCCAAAGTGTTGAACATTAAAGTCCTGAACATTTATGGAACATTTTCTTTAAATGGTAAAATATGTTTTTCTTCTTTTGAAATATTTAAAATTCATTTTTAACTTTATTTGTTCTTGTTTTGGTAAATTTATAAATGTGTCTCACTTTAGATCTTTTAAATGATTATCATGATATTTTGATCTAACGGTGTACAGGGCATGGTAGATGAGTAGAGAGAAAACTGGGTGGAGAAGATCCGGTTCCATCTATCTTCTCATGCGCTTCTCGTATTTCCTATTAAACGTTCATGCGCGTTCATGCGCTAACTAATATTATTTCACGACCCGTTACAGCATTACCTTGCTGGCCATGACTAGGGTGTAACCACTACTATTAAAAAAAAAGTTGGAAACACTGTTCATCATATTAATTAATAATTATAACAAAATTGCCTTCTTTGACTTAAATACTTTATTCAAATTAATTAGCCACTATGTTGTTTATCATTCAGAGTAAACTGGACAAAACCTTATTAATTAATAGTTTGAAAAAAATTATTGTACATGATGGTCATCACTTTCACAAAATTGGACAATTATAATTTTATTCAAATAATTAGACACTTAGAAGGACATTACTTGTCACTTAAAGTAATTTTTAAAAAATATCCTTAGAACAAGTTTGGAAATTCGTGGCGTTCGAATCATCAAAATTGCACTACTTGATTAAAATATCATTTTTCAAAATAATAAGGCATTTAGAAACTATCATTTAAAGTAAGTTTGAAAAATATTCTTGAAATAACTTGAAAAAAATATTCCTGACACTAATATTCTTTTAGCATTTTCCTAAATTAATTTTATTAAAATGATTATATTTAGAAGGATGTTATTTTCATTTTATAAGTAATTTTAAAATATTCTTAAAAATTGTTTAAAAAATATTCATGACATTGATATTTTAAAAAAATTGCTTATTTGTCTTGTAGATAATACAACACCTTATAATCTTGTTTCGTTTAATAAGTAAAGTTTTCATCCAACAATAAGTTCGTACCGTCTTTAAGTTTACATCATGTATAATAAAAATACTCTTAAAGTTTATTTATGTGTTGCAAGAAATATCTTCATTTTCTATATACTCATATACTTAAATAATTCCTAAAAACACATGCCTACATTAAGATCTCTTGATATGCAAGTTAATATTGTTTATTTCATATACCATCTGTATAGAAACTTATGTCACTTTTGGTCTAATTATTCACTTTGTATAGTATTTGATGTTAATTCGTCGTAAAAAGCTTTGTGACCTAGTGTTATAAATGTTGTCACATATGGGTGATGTTGTTTGAAGAGAATGTTCACATTTAATGTTGCATGGATCACATTTAATTCATTTATATGTCAATGTTCATTAAATGTTATAAGATAAAACTATACAAGTTCAAGACAAGAGCTCTCAACTGTCATAAAAGGATTCACAAGAACTTTTATCTTAACTAAATTTATAAAGAAAATATTTTCAAGTTAAAGTCAATTGAAGAGAGCACCAATGAGAAACAATATGCCTAAATCTTAGTAGAAATACAATTCATGTTCAAACAACAAGCTAATAAAGTGATACATTGTATTCACTATAAGATACTATCTCTCTAACTAGTGATAACAAACTTTGTGATCTCTTGTATCACTCACATCCCTTTAAAATTCTCAACTTGGAGTGATTATGTTTTAAATAATATTCAATATCTTAGTTATGAATGACTGCATTCCAAATAATACTTAGTGGATTAGACAAAAGTGATTGAGTTTCAAATAATGTTTGAAATTTTCCCTCGATAATTGTATTTCAAACAATATGTCCTTAATCAGTTGTAACTATGCATTCAAATAACACTTGTGTTGTTTTAACCATAAATTACTAAAGTCTAAATAATACCTATCTATATTTCATAGTAATGCTTTGCTCGGTAAACTAGCTAAGAGAGAATTGAATGTAATCATTAGAAATGAACCAATATAAAATACATTAAATATAATCTTCTCTCCTTTTATCTCTTAAAATTTCATATTATTACTTTCACTTAATTTGACTGAAGGATTAAAAAAATCAAACTTAAATAATTTTGAACTATGTGGGAAAACTTACAAATATGTTTATCATACTATACTATTAAAAAAAACTAATTAAGACAGTTTATATAAAGTATAAATTATTTTACTAATTGCAACAATATATTGTAAAAAAAATTCAAAACACAAATCAACAATTCTTTATCGTGTTTTGTTGTGGTTTCACACCTAGAAAAGGTTTTAAAAGATTACTCATGACAATAATTATTTTTACAAAATTGTTTTATTTTTCTAAATAGTTTTATTCAGATAATTAGACATTTAGAGGATGTTTAACATTTAAAGGAAGTTTGTAAATATTTTAAAAGAACGTTTAAAACTATACATGAGATTAGTCATTGTAATAAAATTGCCTTGTTTGTTTAAAATAATTTTAGAGGTCTACTAGTATTTACTACTTCTAGTACTCCTTTTACAATAGTTAAAAAATAAACAACATTAGTTGAATAATTTAGAAGTTCTAAAACTGGAAAGAATCATTAAAAAATAGAGAAGTTAAAATTTGTAAATTCTCACTAAATTCGTAAATCCATCATAAAATTTAACCATTGATACAGAACACGTTGTTAAAATTTCTCGTGATATTACATGGAAAAGTATTAATGACTTTTAACATTGCATTTCTATTAAAAGATAATTTTTTATTTTTATACTTTAAATGGTAATCATTTATTTATTTAAAATAATTTGTCTCATCCGCTATCATTTATTTTAATAATAATAAAATATGTAATATATTAATAATTTGACAAACTTAAAAATTAAAAATTATTGAACAATAAATGCAAACAATTTAATGGAGATATAAATTTCATGATTATAATAAAATATTGGAAAACGTAAAATCCAATAAACCCAACATATATGATTAAATTAAGAAAATAGGAATTCTGTTATAAGTATAATAATAGTGATTATTATTATTGTATTGTTCGGTCATCAGAGGATATAACCGACAACTCCCACTTCTCAAAACTCTTGATAATATAAAGATTACAGAGTCTGGGAGACTAGTATACTATAGGGCCACTAGTATACTATAGGGCCACCAGGAGTTACAACCAATAACTAATGCAACATGTCACAATCAGAAAGAGGGGCTAACAACTCCTATACACTGAACGGCTAGCAGAACAGGTGTGGCCAACAACATTCCCAACCAAAACAAAGATATTCTTACTACAAAACGCATATGGGACAACAAGTACCCAGTGAGCCCCCGATATGTATGTTTTTATCTATCTTACATTGGGAACAAGCATCTGCCGTCTGACACAAGAAAAAGTTTCAATAAACGACGCACTCCTTATTTAAGAGAGGGAAGGTGAACAAGCTACCTCGTCTCTCTTACATTGGGAACAAACATCCACCTTTTGACACAAGAAATAAGATCCAATAAATGACGCACTCCCTATGCATGCAAGAGAGGGAAGGTGAACAAGCCACTCTGTCTCCCTTACATTGGGAATAAGCATCTACCTTCTGATGCAGGAACAAATCCCAACGAATGGCTTAGTCCCTGCTGCAAAAAGAAAGGAAAAGCAAGCCACATGTCTTCCCCAGTGTGCTAAAGAAAAGCGATCTCAATAGCAGGAAAGGCTACATATCTTCCCTTGACACAACATGCAAAAGAAGGATATCCCCTCTGACACAGGGACTGCATGCCTTTCCCTGCTTAAGAAGTAATGATTGCACATATCGATATAAATAGTGAACAGAAAGAGGAAGAAGGGGATGATTTCCTGAACATGAGAGACAAAAAAACTAAAGAGGAGAGACTAGAGATCGGAAACCAGATACTATAGTTTCACGGGAGATCATTGCAGTTGACCCATTGTAGTTTTGTTCTTAGCCTCCAGGTTCCACCAAAACATTTATTATTCTTGGCCCTCTTAGGCTTTGTTTGGTTGGGGGAGTGGATTTGAGAGGATGGATTTGAAGGGATTTGAGTGGATTGTGTGTGGATGAGATGGTTGTTTCGATTAATGGATGGATGATAAGATTTGAAGGGATTTGAGGGGATTGGTTATGAAAGTTTGGGATTGATTTGATAGATGTTATAGATTTGTTTTTATTTTTTTAATTGATATATTTCTAAAATTACTAATTAACCATTGTGACATAAAATGGTAAAAAATTAAAATGAATTAGATTAAATTGATTTTAATATAAAAAATATAGAAACTGAATTAACTAACTAAATATTTTTTAGTAGGTTGATAATGATTTTAATTAATCCAACCC
>Ga0099824_1003978_pt1 | contig 21385 bp, 11 predicted proteins | sample SiratrowhiteBW_FD_76837 | JGI IMG/M metagenome (GOLD analysis project Ga0099824, IMG submission 76837) | Root nodule microbial communities of legume samples collected from California, USA - Siratro white BW | ecosystem: Host-associated > Plants > Roots > Nodule | place: USA: California... | reverse complement strand
CATAATTCATGACTTTTGTCGTGCTTATAACTAAACTAGGCATAATGATTACTTTTCAACATAACAGGACAAATCTCCCCAAGTATTAATGAAGCTTTTTATGGCATAATTCATGACTTTTGTCGTGCTTATAACTAAACTAGGCATAATTATTACTTTTCAACATAACAGGACAAATCTCCCCAAGTATTAATGAAGCTTTTTATGGCAATGATGAATTTATAACCTCAAAGCATTAGGTTACCTACCAGCTAACATTAATTTTGTCACATAGGGAGTCATAACTTTTGACACTTTAAATTTATGGCTTTTGGCACTTTAATGAACCACTTCATTTAAATAACTTAAATAACTCATTTAAACACTTTGCCACTGCATCTTCCTCTTCATAAAAAGTTCTTAAATACCCAATAATCTTTACCTTTTTCAAACAAGTTTTATCATGGGTATTCATGGTTAAGCATATTTATCATTCTTGAAGCCTTTCTCTTTGCATTTTGTCTCGTCTAAGTATTTTCCTCTTTTTTCTAATTCCTCTTATGGTAAGCCTATGTTGAGTAAGGAGGTCATTCCCATCAGATAGGAAGCCTTATCGAGTTGTACTAATTATCCTTTTGTCAAAGGGGATACAGTGGAGGAAAACACTTATCCAATCCTCGCGGTTATTTTTGTTGTTCCGGTTGCATCCTCCGCACTGGAAAAGAGCACCACCATTGCTCTGGTGAGAAAGCGTAACGCTTCTCCCATACAGACACCAGAGTCATCCAAAAGGAAGAGAAAAGATACATTCCCTCTGATCTCGAATCCCGAGTAATCTTAGGTGCTTGGTGAAGTAGCCTCTTATCAATCTAAGTTTACCTCCAGATAAAAGGTTGAGGAATTTGTCACCTCTTTTAACATTTGCCTAGATTCCACAATCAAGTATATCTTGACTAAACCCTGTAACTCCTCTGACCGAGTTTATATGAAGCCTCGACCGAATAGCAAGAGTTTTACCTTTAAGTTCTTTTTTAAAGAACTTGATATTTTGTTTCCCTTAACCATCTTTGAGCCTAAGTGCCTATTGTGATGTGTGGTTTCATCCAGATAGTCGACCCTTCTTAAAGGCATTCTAAATACTCTGCCATCATTTAGATATTGATCTGATAATAAATAAGTTCATATACTTTTATCAGCTAAAACACAGTGTTGAGGTTGGTTATATTTCCCTAAATGTTCTTATTATGGTTAAGTAAGGATTTGTTTCTTAATAATGTAGTAAGTGATAAGTGAGTAAGAATATTCAGTGTCTACTTACCTTGGAGTTAATCCATATTTATAGGCCTATTTTTCAAACAAAAAATAAGTTACTCTCATTAAATAAAAATTATAATAAGTTAATAACTGAGTATTTATCATATAATTAACCATCATAAAACACATTTAATTAGGATTATATTTAATTAGAATTATATTGTAGCATATTAGATTGAATCTAACTCTACGTGTAGCTACAATTTCAAAATTAAACCCAAAGAAAATTTTAAATATAAAATAAAAAAATCTAATATTTTCTTCATTCTTATTTATAAAACTTTTTCAACATAATTCACATTCTTTAAAAATAATTAGTTAAATTGATTTAAAACAATAAATTTATTAGTAATGTGTATTGTTAATTCAAAGTTTACCTTACACGTTTACTATTAAAGTAGTTAAGTGACTTTAATAAAAGAATTTTAGATTTTTCACAAAAAAAGAAGTAATTTTGGCCGATTTTATGAGAATGAAAAAGTTTTCGATAATTACACAATTGGATTAATGGCGTCTGAATTTTATTATGAAGAAGTTATGTTTTTAAATACAGGTTTCACTCGTTGTATTTTATTCTAAGAAAAATCATACTTTGAATTATGGTTTTAACTTCTTCTATCTTTTGCTAAAATTATTTATTTAAAAGAAAACTAAAATGATACATCTAAGCACAATTTTATTTTGAAACTTTTTTTTTTTTACTAATATAGTATATTTAAACATGATTTTGATTTAAAAATAACTTTTAAAATTAATTTAAAATGGTTCTTTTTCCTCTCTTTCCATTCCTAACCAGCACCTTGGTTCTCTCCATGTCTTTCACCACTTTCTTCATCAATTCAATTAATCCATGGATATGATTAATTTGAAAGCGTCACTAACTCAAAGAAAATTAGCTAATAGGACTATTATTTTGACTATTCTATTCTAATTTTAGTGACAGTTAGTTACTTAGCTGGAATGCACTTGCATCAGAATGAATCATTCACCGTTGATTGGAGTGATTTGCAGATTTTGCGATGCCTTTTTCTGTTTTTGGTTGCCGTTTCGATTACTCTTCTATTCAAAGTATGTACGGATTTAAAATGAACAAAAAAATTAAAGTGATTATACTAATAATAATGAATATTAGTTTAAAATTAAAAACCATATATGTTAATTTCTAATTTAAAAAAAAACAAAAAATTACATTCTTAAATAAATAACCAAAAACTTTATTAAAAACAAAAGAAAAACTATTTGAGGTGAAAAAATATTTCAAATCAAGATCGTACTAAGTTGTACGATTTCAACAAAACATAACATGCATTTTTTAAACACAACGTAAAAGAAATTAAAAAATGGAAACAATTAAGAAAATGGGTTTCCATGCTCGACTTTTTTAGAAAATTAATTTTAAACCAAATTATGCTTAAATGCAGTGAAAAAAACATAAAAGAATAATTCTAAACTTGTTAGAGAAAAGTGCAATTAAATGTTATTAAATAACAAGATACATATATAAATATGTTTCATTTATAAGATTTATAGTTTTTAAATGTGAAATAGAAAATATTCAATTTGATAGATGATATAATATATGCTCTTCTTTTATTTTAATAATAAGTAAAATCTTTGTTAGACAATATAGACACATTTCTAAATTAATTGTTGTATATAACAAAATCATTTTTTTAGTTTATTTTATGTTGTAAAAAATGTCCTCATTTTTATGTTTGTCAATTATGTTTGTCAAGAAGATATTGTAAAACACCTATCAATATCAAATATCTTTTAAAAGACACTAAACTTATTTCATCTCAACACACGTTTTCACGTTACTTATGTCAATTTTGGAAAAATTATATGTAGTTACTCCAATTTGGGTGAAAGTTTTATGGCTAAAGTTTGATATGTTATGTCAACTCTCACATGTTGTTTAAAGAATAAATAAACATTTAATGTTACATGGGTTGTTTAATACATCTTTACATTACTTACATGTGAAAATGCTTGAAGATGGAGATTTGAAATGAAGTTTCTCAACGGGTAAACAAAGATTTGCAATGACTATTCTCTGAACTTCGTATAAGAGGTATTCAAAGTTGAAGAATAATAAGTGACCAAGAGTTGTCAAAACACTACTAATTTTATTGTTCAAAACTTTTTGTTCCTTAAGCTTCTTCAGAACATTTTTTGTGTTCGTTTAGCAAACTATAATATTTGTATATGCAAACTATGCAAGGAATGTTGACATAAAAAAAAAAGTCAATTTCTAAGAATATTTTTTACATTGTTTTGGAACTATACTATATTGGAAAACCAATTCACTATCAGTCGTGACTTATCTACCACTCAAACCGAGTATATTGTGCTCAGAGAAGGGTGAAAGCGGTTTTATGGTTAAAAAGGATGATATGAGAGTTAGGTATTATGCAAAATTGTATGATTATTCATTGTGAAAGTCAAAGGATCATATATATGATTTATCATCATATATATCATGAGATAATCAAACAGATTCATGTTAGACTATACTTTATTAAAAACGTTCTTGACTCTTACCGGTTAAGAGTGTGAAGATAGTTGTGAAGAATAATTTTATAATTATGTTTACAAAGTCTCTAAGAAATTCAAACATTGTTTGAAATAAATTAAATTTTATCTAAAAAGTAAAATAAATTGATATAAGAAAAAAATAACTTTTTCTGTGGAGGAAAGGTTGAAAATTGTTATCTATCAACTCCAGACTATAACAGTTTTATAAAAAAACACAAATGTTCATCTTTGGAAATGTATAATGTTAAGTTTAATTATTCTAAAAAATATCATAATAGATAGAAGCTTATATTATAATATAGTTGTTTTGCTTCATTATCTTATTCTGTTTTGTTTGTAATTGCTGTAGGAAGCCAACAAAATGAAAGATGAGAAGAAAAGAAAATTAATCTTTTGAAAAGTGAATAATATTAGAAATAGGCCAAAACACGAATATGGCAATAAGCACTTGATGGAAAAGAAAAACATAAGCTTAGGACTTGAAGTACAATTTAATACCCAAATAATCTCTCTGGTCTAATTGGTTGGTAGTGTAGACCGACCTGGTTGCTATCATTTAAGTTTCTAGAAAAACATAAACACATGGGATATTAAATTATAGTTCCAATGAACAACTCTATCACTTTTTTTCTTTTCTTTGAAAAAATGGTATCACTTTGCGCTTAAAAAATTGGAATTAAAAATTAAAGAGTGACCGAGTAAAACACTAAACAATGAGAAAAGAAAAAGAAGATGTATCTCAGAGCAGGAGAAGAAAATATGAAAAAGAATTGTTCTATAATTACTGATTAAGATTTAAATAGCAGGCATTGGTATTAACCTAATGAAACAGAAAGGAAAAAAATTGTTTTCTGTGAATTGGCATGTGCTTTTCCACATTTTTTTTCACATATACTTTTAAGGTAGAAAATAAAAAATAATTATTTTTTATAAGTTAAAATTAATTTATAGAATTTATAATAACTCTTTAATATAGTTGTTTTAAATTTTTTTATTTTTAATTTATACATCGTTTTACTTATATTGATTTTTTTAATCTCTTCAATCTCCTCTTAATAGAAACTTGTTCAATTCCAGTGGTATGATTTTACGTAAGATTTATATACTTTACGTATCTTAATAACTAGTGTATTGTATACCCATATTAAAGAATTAAAAATAAATTATGAAACTTGTACGAGAAATTATTAAAAATTATAAAAAATGCATTTTGATAAAAAAAGAACCCATTGTTCTTATTTCTTGAAAATGAACATTATTTATAACTCATTCTTATCTTAGTAAGAATAAGAATGGATAAGTTCAAAGAAAAAAAAAAATAAAGTATTTAATTTAAAAGAAATAACATAAAAATCATTATTAGTAGAAATATTATGTTAAATAACTTAATAAATTATTATATATCATTCATAATATTATATATATATATATATATATATAAAATAGCAAGTCCTAAATTAAGCGTTGAAGAACCTTTTTGCAGGTACCGCCCATGTTGAGGGAGAACAGAGGTCTCAGAAGAAGACCGATGACCAAATCCGGTTGAAATCCAAAGAACCAACTCATCCAGACCGAGAATTGGGAGCCCAAAAAAATATCGATTACTTGAGGACCAAAAGCCGAAGACTAACACCTTAACATAAAACCAACTAAAAAAGTTTTGCTGCCAAGTGATCCCTACGAGTCATGCAAACACCTTAACATAAAATTAAGCAATATCTCACCACTCATTTCAGTAAAAAAAAAAGTATCTTAGCCAATAAATGATCTTGGTGACATGACCTTCGTATGCTCCTAACATATTTTAAACAAGTTATGGACACTATCATTTATCAAACTACTCATCATAATAAACACATATCGGTAACACGCTTAACAAATTAATGAACCCTAACTCCGTCATTCAAAACCTCTTGGAGTTATACATGTCAAACTTACCTTGTAAAATGTATTTAATTTATTCATTTTTATACGCAAACATTTAGGTCCTTTTGACCTATATCAACGTCATGTTAACTCGCATATTTTGAACTTAAAATGATTAATGAGAATCATCCTAACTAACTAACTAACTTGGCTAAAGCCGACTTCATGAAAAATGGAATTCATGAATAAAACCTTCTCAGTCACTTCAAATTGACTTACTTTTGTTTATAGCTTTCTCACTTATGTCATTCTTCATGGATTTTCAAAGTGTTTAAAATTATCAATGTGGTTATCTTACTCATTTTGTTGTAAAATATTAAAGACGTAAAACTCATAGAATAACTTTTAAAAGGGAAGTTATCTTGGTCTCGATCGAATGATACACATGTTAGAACTGGTCACTTTATTAAGACCTCTTCGAAAAATCGGCTTGAACTTGAGGGAAAATGGACGAGATAGTCACGAACATCTCAATCCACCATATCACAAGTAAAAGTTGAGAAGATCTCAAACAAACAAAGAAAATGGATAAACTTTTCTTTCACAATAAACTTAAGAGTCTCAAGGTCGAAGCCTATCGAGTCTGGGAGATAGGTGTACAATACAAGGTCGAAGTGTACTTGGCCGAGATTATGCACATGGCAAGAGGACACTGAGGTACTTTGCAGAATACCCATAAGAACCTTAATGTAATGGGCAAGGCTGAAATGTACTTGATAGAGATCATGTACAAGTTGAGATGTACTTGGTCAAGATCATGCATAGGCTGAGATGTGCTCGGTCAAGATCATGCACAAGTTGAGATGATACCTAGGCATTGTGTCGAGTGCTTGTCGGGTACTTAAATTAACTAATAAGTCTAATCATGATTAATGATAATTGATCATCATAAATCTAGACTATTGTCATAATTGACCTAAAAGATCACGATAATCCATATCAATTATGAACATTACATACAATTGTCTATAAATACAAAAACACCATCTAATGAAAAGTACATTTTTTACCTAACTTTCAAACTCTCTGAATATTGAATACTAACTTGAATATTAACGAATCTTTTATAAGTATCTCCTACCTGAGAAAGAATAAAAACCTTGACAAATCCAATAAAAAAAATCCAAAGACTCAATTCTGTTATAATAGTATAATTAGAGAAACAAATCAGTAGAATATCAGAGATAATTAAGAAAATATCAGAGAATATCAATAAAAATATCAAAGAGATAATCAAGGGAGTATCAAAGAATATCAGAAGAATATTAGAGAATATCAAATGTATTTATTTAAAATAATTTTTATATTTAGTTTTCTAGAATTCTATATTAAGTGAGCTATGGTAAACAAAGAAAAAAAAATATTTAAGAAAATCATTCTTCCATGTTATCATATTCTTTGTTCATTTTTTTTCATAGTTATCATATCTTTGTCTAACATTTCCTAACTCTCGATACCATCGTATGATGGTAAGAGCCTATCCTAGCACGGTTATTGAATCACCTGCTATCGGACCACCCTTAAACGATATAGTTCCACACACGAGTTGAACAGTCTCGGCATAAGGGAATGTATTGGAGATCCTACATCAACTAGAGATGAAACCTTTTAATAATTTATAATGTAAATGCAAACCTCACTTTACAAACCGATTTTATAAGATTGAGTTAGACTTAAATTTCACTTCTTGAGAAATCATGTTAATCGAATATTAAGAAATCAATAAAAGATCAAGACCAATCCAATTAAAAGTCAAAAATCCGATTAATCTTAAATAAGAAGCGAGAGGTGTGACACTGCAATCCAGTTGACGTCCACAGACTAACACATTTCCAATAAGACTTAGAACAATATATGTATATATATGGTGGCGCATACATGAAGGGAGAGCAACACATAATGCGGAAAAAAAAGAAAATGATAATTTAGTTAGCTAACTAACTTGTAAGGATGATTAAAGAATGGAACAAATTGATAAAAACTTATTTTTTTAAAAAAATATTAATCACTTGAAATTGTAGTTCTCTAATATTTTTAAATTATTATTAAATAAAAAACTATTGTAGAAATTATTTATTATTTTTTATGAAAGGGTAGTTAATGTAGGAATTCAACAAATATAATTTGGCCGCCAATAAAATAGTCTCGGTCAAAGGTGTGAGAGGTGTTTGATTGCACAAACTCCACCTTCACGGTAAAAAAATTAAAAAGAAAATAAGTTTTTTCTTAGAAATTAAAATTAGTATATGAATGAATGAATAAAATAAAAATATAAATAAATCATAAAAGAAAATTTTTACAAATTAACTTAGAGTTAAATTAATTTTATCTTATAAAATAATTCATAAAAGCTTTTCTCCTCGAAAAATCTATAAGAAATTTATAGAAATATAATCTAAATGTTAAATGAAGAGAACTTCCAACTCATTAATTTGTCAACATAAAAGGAATCTAAAGTTCTCAACACGTTCAAATGTTATGTACACATCAATTAATTAGGTAATTATTTTAATTTCCAATCATTTATGTGGTGGCAGTTGATGAATGTGAAGCTGGACTTGTACGCGGGGTCTAGGTAATGACATCATTCCTATGTTGATAATTCTTATTTATTATCCATGCACATATAAAAAAAATAATTTTTTACAATTTAAAATTATTCTATACATAAATTCAGTTCTACACTTTCTTCCATTTATATATTTTAAAATTTTATTTTAAACCGGTGCTTCAACTACTTTTAATTTATATAAAATATTCATTTTATTTTATTTTTCATATATGTAGAAAATTTGATCCAAACAAATCCTTATTCAACTCCTTTCGGTAAGGAATTAATTAATAGTTTAAGGTTCAAAAGTCAGAACGGCAAATTGATAGAAAATCAAGAATGACCTAAATTCTCTTTTTATATTGATGCAAAGAATATCTCTCATTCTTCAAAACCCCACTCTTCTCAGACACACACATATATATATATATATATATTCTTTCCCTACCCCTCTAGAGTTGGCCCTTTTAAACTTGGTTTCTCATCTTTCAATATATATACATGTCATTTGTTCATCAATTGTCCATCCATTTTTGCACTAACACCCTACCCATGCTTTCACTTTTCCTATGTGTGAATTTTAGAAACTAATAGTTTGTTTTAAATGTGTTTTGAAACTTGGTATTAGTGTTTTTGTGATGATCCATACATCATAACAAGAATAGTAAATACCCTAGTTGTCTCAAACATGTTCCTATGTTGGTAGTGTTCTTGTGATCATTGATCATCTATCATATTCATTCATTCATTCATCTTTGAATATTCTTACACCATGCACTCAAGAAATCATTGGGGAGGGTCCTTTGAAATGAGCAATAGTGGAGAAGAGGTGTATAACCACAACAATGAGTGGGATAAGGCAGCCCTAATTGAGAGGTACCATCCTCAAAGCCAAGATTTGGATGAAACCCTACAAAGCTGGGTTTTGGAAAGGGTTGATGAGAGAAAGAAGAAGTATGTGGACTTTGGTTGCATAGTGGTGAGTCACAAGGCATTGAAATGGATATTTGGTTCCATTTTCATAGCTTTCCTTGTCATTGGTCTTCCCATTATCATCACCAAGGCTTTGCCCAAGCACCATTCTCCACCAACACCACCAGATAATTACACCCTTGCTCTCCACAAAGCACTCCTCTTCTTCAATGCTCAGAAATGTATGTTCTTCTTCTCTAAATTCTTCTAAACATTCTTTCATCTTATCATAGTTCAAATCATATTTTTAGTTAACTTTCACATTGATATAAAAATCTAAAAAAGAAGTATTTACAACATTTGAATTTAAAAGTTGTTTAAAAAATCTAAAATTAAGGGCAACAAACTATTTTTTTTTTGTTTTATATCTTTTACTTTTTATTTTGTAATTATATTTACTTATAGGATCGATATGGACACATAATAAGAAGACTCCAGACATATATAAAAACATTGTTACAGTTTATTATGCCTAATGCGATCTGTAGAAGTTTTTTTTTCTTAACAGTTTATCTATTTTTTTTATCTTTAATATATGAACAGGCTAATTTTTGACCTATAATTTTTTATTTTTGTTCTCTAAAAATATTTATGAAAAATTTTGTCCAAACACACTGTATTTTATACTTTTCCGTAATTGGTAATATTTTGTTGACAGTTACTTGTTTATTTATATAAAAGAAAATAGTCACAATTTTTTATGCATTACGCGTGCAGCTGAATGTGTTTATCATATATAATATATAGCATGCAAAATAAAATAAAATAAATGTCAACATATAAACTTACTTTTCTCAATATTTTATTTAATGGACAAAAACACTTCTGTTTAACCTTTTCTGCCCTAAGTCAACTCCTTCTAGGACCTGCAACGTGTTGAGCAAGTTCCTGTTCAAAATTGTTTAATTATTGATTAACGTATTTATAATTTTGGAGGATTTAAATTACATATATAATTTTAGAGGATCTTACATATGTAAAATTTCAAAGAGAGAAAAAAATGAATATCTATAATTTTATAAAAATGAAAAACATACTTTTTTTCATATATTTCAATATAATTCTTAAAAAATTCTAAAACACTGCTTTAAATTCTTGAAAAAGAAAAAATATGACTGAAATAACTTTTTGGTGTCTATAATTTTATAAATATGTAATTTTAATTCCTACACATATTTGATTTTTTTTCTGTTAAAAAATAAATAATTTGATACTTACGTTCCTATTAATGATATATAATTAAAATTTCATAAATATTAAAATTATAGATTAAAAGTGAATATAAATAAAAGAAAAAAATGACTAGCACCGGATAGAGTCTTCTTGAAATTGATATTGTGTCTTTTCATTACATCAATTAGTTGCTTTTGATTTTTTTTCTATATTAAAAGTGTTCCACCCATTTAGTTTTTGACTGACTCAAAAGCATTAAAAATAATATCTAAGGGACGGCTTTTTCTGTCACAAATGCATGTCGTCATTATACGACTCTTTCCCATGATTTTGTAAAGTAATATCCAAACATGGCCTAGTCATTGCGAAAAACATGGTACAGCGACAATTTGTTAATTATATTTTAAAAATTGATAATAGAACCATTTTCATAATAATATAAAATCCTTCTGAAAAACACAAATATTAGTTATTCTTAAAATTTAATGCATTTAATTGTGTAAGGTTAACATAAATGGTTTTCTTTTATCGTTTTTAATGTATAACAAGATGGTGTATCACACTTTTAATTTTTAAAGACTATTAAATTTCTTTAACAAGTTTAATTAATCAAAATAATTAAGATTTAGACAAAAAATTATATTTTTTTGTCAATTTTGATGGTCATGTATATATTTATTGCGATGTTGTATAACTTTTATTAAATATATTTGATAGAATTTTAAAACGATCTACGTGCATATCATTGTTTGATTGAATAACTTAATTATTTATTTTTATTACAAAATAACTCAATAGTATATTCTAGAAGAATGATTGACTCAGTCCAAGAAATAAAACAAACAAAACTAGCATCTCAATAAATAAATAAATATATATATATATATATATATATATATATATATATATATATATCAACAACTAAGATTTATGATTTCATCTTTTAAAATGAATTGGTTGCTTTGGAAAGACATAACTTATGGTTCTTCACTGCATTTCATTTAGAAGGAAAACCGGAGGATTTTTTTTTTTTCTAAAATCTTTCTTCTTTATTTTTTCTTTCTCCCCATATTAAAAAAATAAATAAATAAATAGAGGGAGGCATACTAAAATTGTGTCAGCATCTAATATCTTGGAAAGAAATAAATCATATTTTCACTTAAACAGAAACAATGATATGCATGACATAAATGTGAACAAAACAAGATTGTTTTACAAAAACCATTTGATAATCCATTACTTACTTCTTGAAGTGAACCAAACCTAGTTTTTACATGTCCAATCACATTGTAACTCCCATTTTCCATTTCAAGCTTCAACACTTACAAATATTAAATTTTTACTAAATTTTTTGATTTATTGAAAGCTTTTAACTATTAAACTAAAATAAACTATTAAAATTCTTAATATACACATTATATATGTATAAACAAAGTTCTTGATATAAACTTTCTCTAACCTAAAATTTGGACAAGTTGAAAATGAGAACCTAGAAAAACTATAGAAATTAGCTGATTTACTAAGTAGTTTTAACTTAGAAAATGATGTGGCAAAAGTTATGAATGAAGTGAAAATGTGAATGGTGTATTGATTGTGTTGGTGAAGCTGGAAAGTTGGGGAAGAACAATGGCATTGCATGGAGAGGGAATTCAGGATTAGATGATGGAAATGACACAGATGTGAAGGGAGGGCTGGTTGGAGGTTACTATGATGCAGGGGACAACACAAAGTTTCACTTTCCCATGTCTTTTGCCATGACAATGCTAAGTTGGAGTGTGCTGGAATACAAAGACAAGTACGTGGCTCTCAAGGAGTATGAACACACTCGAGAACTCATCAAGTGGGGCACTGATTACTTGCTCTTGACCTTCAACAACTCTGCCACCAAAATTGACAAAATCTATGCCCAGGTATGGGTTACTCACTCTCATTTTTCTTTAACCAATCTCACACAATTGTGTAAATAAAATTGAGAAATATGTACAATCATGATATGATTAGAAGAGATAAATGATATTTTTATATTGTGATTAGCTTAAAAATCTCACATCAATTAGAGATAAAATCTTTTAATAATGTATAAGTAAGTATAAATCTCATTTTATAAGTCAGTTTTGTAAATTTAAATTAGGTTTAAAGTTTATTTCTTAATATGATGACAGAGTCTATCCTAACACAGTTGTTGAGCCTATCGGGTCATCCGCTGTCGGGTCATTATCAAACTATCCTAAATGTATAGTTTCACACATGAGTTGAGTAGTATGTGAGGGGATGTGTTGGAAATTACACATGGACTAGAAACAAGGTTTTTCAATATTATATAAGTTGGTGCAAACTTCACCTTACAAGCCTGTTTGGTAAGATTGAGTTAGGCTTAAAGTTCACTTTTTAATATAGTATCATAGTCTACTTTAATAAGGTTGTTGGGTTTTTCGGATTATCTCCTATCGGACTACTCTTAAATATATAGTTCCATGCACGGGTTGAGTAGTCCGTGAGAGGGTGTGTTAGAAATTGCACATCAACTAGCAAGAAAAGCTTTCAATAGTATATAAATGAGTACCTCATCTTATAAATCGATTTTGTAAGGTTGAATTGTAGGTTTTGTAAGGTTGAAGTAGGCTTAAAATCTATTTAATAATAAAAAGATATAAGTAAACATTGATTTTGAATAATGAAAAATATGCAGCTCCTCACTTTTTGACTTGCTTTCACGAGTGTTTAAGAATTTGGGTTGATTTTGGCAACAGGTTGGTGGGAGTCTGAATGGTTCTAGCACACCAGATGATCACTACTGCTGGCAAAGGCCAGAAGACATGGAGTATCCACGTCCAACCCTATCCATATTTCAAGGTGCTGATCTTGCAGGGGAAATGGCAGCAGCATTAGCATCAGCCTCTATAGTTTTCCAAGATGATGCAGCCTACTCCAAGAAACTCATCAAGGGTGCACAAACTGTGTTTGACTTTGGCAGAGATGCTGGTAAGAGGAAGCCTTATAGCCGTGGAGAGCCCTACATTGAGCCTTCCTATAACTCCACCGGCTACTATGATGAGTACATGTGGGGTGCTGCTTGGTTGTACTATGCCACAGGAAACAGTACCTACATTTCCTTGGCCACCAACCCCTCCATTTTCAAGAATTCCAAGGCCTACTTTTTGACTCCTCGATTCAGTGTTTTGAGCTGGGACAACAAGTTACCTGCTGCCATGTTGTTGCTGACAAGGTTCAGGATGTTTTTGAATCCTGGTTACCCCTATGAGGACATGCTCAAGATGTACCACAATGTTACCAGTCTTACCATGTGCTCTTATCTTCAACAATACAAAGTCTTTAACTGGACTAAGGGTAATTAACTCAGTTTTTTTGCCTATTCAATTCATCTCTTTAATGGACGAGTGTGACTATTCAACATAATGAGGTAAAAATTTGCAGGTGGGTTGATCCAATTGAACAATGGACAACCTCAGTCTCTCCAATATGTGGCTAATGCTGCTTTCATGGCTTCACTTTTTGCTGATTATATGGAAGCGGTTGGTGTTCCTGGATGGCATTGTGGTTCTACCTATTTCCCAATTTCTGTTTTGAAGACATTTGCAACCTCTCAGGTACCATCTCCACTTTGATTCTGCATATTTTGACCCTTAATTTTTAGTTTAGAGAAAAACTTAAATTCCAAAAATTCCTATGTCAATGGATTACAAATTTATACAAAATGTTGTTTGTTAAATGTCAAGAATGGATTTTTAGTTCTGATAATATATGAATACTTTTTTACTTTGCTTCAATCTCTGACTTCCATATTAATTGCAAACAAGTACAATGTGTGTTTGATGTTCCACTTGAACAGGTTGATTACATCCTGGGGAAAAATCCCATGAAAATGAGCTACATAGTGGGGTTTGGAAACAAATTTCCTAGACATGTTCATCACAGAGGAGCATCCATCCCAAATGATCACAAACATCACTCATGCACTGGGGGTTGGAAGTGGCGTGACACTTCTAACCCCAATCCTAACTCCATCACAGGAGCAATGGTTGGAGGGCCAGATCGTTTTGACCAATTCCATGACTCCAGAAAGAACTATAACTTCACTGAACCAACCTTAGCAGGAAATGCAGGAATAGTTGCTGCATTAATTTCCTTGACAAGTACCACAGGTAGTAGTGGCATTGACCGGAACACTATCTTCTCAGCCATTCCACCACTTGGGCCACAAAATCCTCCTCCTCCACCTCCTTGGGAGCCAATCAAAACATGACATTGCATTACTTGAACCAACCAAGCTCTATGCTCTATTCACCTTCACACTCTCAAATTTTTTCAACTTACTACTCATGCATGTATGTTCATAAATGACTTCTTAAATATCATTTTCTATTAGTATTCCTATTACTTTCTAATATCTATCTTGCCGTGTATTTTGATTCAGCAATACATTTGAATAACTTAAATCAAAATTTAAATTGAGAAACAAATTGATGTAGAGGTAATAAGACATGACATTTTCATAAATGGATTCTCCATTAAAGATGTTGTAAGGAATGTTTGGACAGGGAAACTAGAACTACAAAGAAAGGAAAATAGTGTTAAACTTATGTGATTTTGTGAAGGCATGGAAAAAAGTGCATACCATACAGATTGATAAAACCATCATGCAGATGTCAATGACATGCAGCATCCAAGTTAGAATGAACCAGATGGTCCAATTCACTATACAAAATTAATTGGCACCCCTTTATAATATTGATCACCTCCATTACAATGAAGAAAAAGAAAACATGAAACTAAACTTTACATTCTCTCCACTCTTATTGCATCACTCAAGTTTGTAGGCATAAAGCACAAGACAAGACTCAGAGGGAGCATAGCTGAGAGTTGAATAATAGCCACTGGCACAACTACCATTATCACTGTCACAACCCTCATTGCCTCTCTCCTCTCTTTCACTATCAGCCTCCACAGGCCCTGGCTTGAAAATGAAAAGGCCAGGCCCTGAGCCAGGCACACTAAACAACCAGTCATGCACATCCCAAAACACTTGCACAGGTTGCTTGTTCACCATAACTGTTTGATTCCCCCTGAACTTCCACTGCAAGTTCTTCACATGAATCAACACAATCCCATCAATGCTGATCCACATCTCAGGCTCTTTGTTCCCATATGTTGAGCTCTCCACCACAATCTCATTCTCTTTTCTCTTCTCATCAAACCTCGCCTTGGTTGCAAAACTTTTCTTGGCAAACACGCTTTCTCTCTTCACCAGCAACACTGCCTCAACAATGCTTGGCCTCATCTTCATTCTCTTGTAGGCCTTCTTCTTGTAATCCCCCAGCAGCAACACAACCTCTTCCTCTGACACCATCGCCACGTAGTAGTCACTGATCGGCTCGGGACCGCCGCCGGAGAATCTCGCCGACCGGAGGTCCCAATAGACCTCCACCTGGTGGCCATCAACCTCAAAAGATTTGTACCCTTTTTTGTTCCAAAAGTACCAAGGCTTCACATCTATCTTGCAAGTGTAACTGAACTCACCTCCTGTGCTATCAACCTTGAGGTTTAGCGTGTGGTTCATGAGATTCTTGCACCACAACACCGACACGTTTCTCCAACACCCTGCAACATTGACTTGGTAGATGCATGTCACAGTGCTTTGAGCACTTTTGTTAGGCAAAGGCAAAGGCTCCTCTGATATTCTCTCCACCAAAGGTGGTCCTTGGCCTGAGTTTGGCACTGATTGTGATCTAAAGGTAAGGTGGAAAGCCATAATGCATGCTTCCTAAGGGATCCACAGTTCAAACCCCTTTTGGCATTAAACAACACAGATAGTTACATGTAACATGATTCAGTTTTTTCTGGCTTTTTGTCCTCCTTCAATCGTGGAACTAGCTTCAATAGGAATTGGATTGAATTGAGTTAATTGGAGATACCCTTTGGTGAGAATGGATTCATATTTCCCTCAACATTAACAACCATGTACAAAAAAAAAAAAAAAAATCACAGATATTGTTGGGTGATGGAAGTTGAAAGATTTGACAGATAGACACCCCAGCAATGGAAGTTGAAAGATTTTGCCATCATTTTTTTGGCCATGAAAGAATGATTAAAGTGAAAGTTTGTTTTTTTGTTTGGACAGAAAAGTCTGTTAAGAAGCCAGAAATAGAGAAAGAGGCGAAAGAAAAGGAGGTGAAAGAAGATTGTTATTTATGGAACCTCTTCCAATGTTGTCATGGGTACAGAAAAATAGGAAAGTTCCGTTATGATTACATTATACACGTACGTTTGTTTTTAGATGAAATAATATCCATTTCACACTTGTAACATGTTTTTAAGTATAGTTTAAAATATATAAAAAATTACGTTAAAAATATTTTTTTAACTTATCATTATTAAGTATTTCTATTTTTTGTCTGATGTGGCTATGTGTTTTTTTTTTTAAATTAATTGCGTAAATCTGAAGTCTGGTGATTATTGTTGGATGTTTTATTTTCCAAATTTTAGTGCATGAGTTTTAAATGCCTGGGAGGTATTTAGGTTGATATGAAAATGTATATTTACTTTAAAATATATTGTATAAGAAGCCAGTGACAAGTTGAATTACTGAAAAATATCTTTTACATATTTAATTATGAATTTATATTTTATGAATATATTTTATCTCAATAAAATGTTGAAAATCTAGAAAAATTAAAACATATTCGTTAAGTTAGAGAAAATTTTGTTACAACAAAAAGCTTCTAAAATTTCAAAATTCAAAATTAATTATAGGATTTTTCTTTTCATAGATTCCACTTGTCATGCTTTCAATAATACATAGTGTTTTTAAGGAAACATACTAAACTTGAGCCAACGGTCGCGAAATAATAATAATAAAAAATTATGACCTAGTAATTATTTTTCCTATGGAAAATATTCAGTCAAGATAAAAACAAATTAAAACCATGTCAAAATAATTTTTTAGAATTAAATATAAACTAAGTATAATTAAAAGGAGAAATTTTAATTGAGTTGGAATTACGGTAAGTTAATTAAACATGATGGATATTTCTTTATAAAACCTTTATATTTAATTGTAACCACCCTATAAAATAAGCTATAGTGACTATTTTTTTGTGTGAAACTGAAATAAAAATATGAATACATAAGAGCTGAAACTATATAGAAATAATTTTTATGGAATTAATTATTATTTTTAAAAACAGGAAGATCTTTATTAGAAATTCTAACTAGTCAATTCATGTGAATTTAGAAATTTTATCTATAATTCCATAGGCTTTATGGAGTTGCTTTATTATTTAAGAGAAAGGTGAGACATAAAGAGTGAGAAGATAATTTTTTACAATTAACTACGAATTTTAACATTTAAGTGATTATTGTTAGTAAAGTACATATTAGATCATTAAAGCTACTTTAGTTATATGTAAATTAAAGAACATTTAAACTGTTAGCTATATAAATTAGTTTTTTATAGCATGAATTTATGTTGATGCGAATTTAAAACACCTACCCAACTCTAATTAGGGGTATTTTGAAATTAGTTAATGATTTTAGAAAATTAGAGGTCATTGATATCACACCAATATAAGATTGCATTGTAAATTTTATTGAAATATCTATACTGTATAGTTGTGAATGGATAATTGAACTTGATTATTATTTTTACCTACAATTTTAAAATGTTAGAAGTAATTACAATTTGGAATGAGTTAGATTCTTTTTATTGAATTAGTTATGGATTTTATGAAATGAGTGGTTTTGGGTTAATATATTGACTTTTACATATTCATGGTATGAGCTTTTTTGAATTATTTGTAACTATTGATGAATAAATGAACTTATTTATTATTTTTCTCTTGAATTTTGATAGGAATAGTTATAATTTAATAAAAAAGTAATATAATTAAATTTTAAGTTTGTAATAAATTTTGATATTTATAATTAAATTTTTATTAAAAAATTATTATGTTGAGTATTTAAAATTTTTATATTTTTTAATTATATTTTTATGATATTTTTATTTTAATATATGAGGTATGTTGAGTAATATTTAATAAATTTATGATCTATTATTACGCATTTCAAGTTATAAATCTGTTTTATAAAATTATATATACATACACACACACATATATATATATTATTTATGAAGGAGATGTTTGTTGGAGGTCAAAAAAAAGAAAATGCTGTAGATGAATTATTATTTTAGATGATGTTAAGCCGCTCATAAAATAATATTTATATATATTTATGGATATATGAAATTAATAGAAGTTTATTAATGGTTTATTTGATAAAATCATTTTTTTTGTATATTTATATATTTGATAAAAGTTTATTAATTTTTTTTTGTAAAAATAAATAAAAGGTTTCTGGATTTGAGACTATTTTGACACCTTTACTTAACTTATTTAATTTTTTTCTATTACTATCCTTTATATATTTAATAATTTTTTTATTGTCCTTAATTTCCTTTTATCCATTATTACTTATTTTAATTTCATAGAGACAATACATTATTACACTGTTTTAAGTATTTGTTAGATTATTTTTTCAATTTTTATATAATTCAAATGGAAAACGACTTACATTATACATAGAAGTAGCTAATATTTCATTCCATGATGTTATATGAAAATTACACAGTGAAAACTATAAAAACAAACTCAATATATGAGTAGTTTAAATGGATAAATAAAAAAATTATAAAAATAAATAAAAATTAAATTTAACTAATACATATTACATAACTATTAACTATTTTAAATAAAATGAATTGTCTAAACAGAAAAACCTATAGAACTTTTAAGAAAATAAATAGAAGTACTAAAAGTTTTAGTTATTTCAAAAAATATAAAATTATATTTACAATAATATTTATTTTCTAAAAAAATAAATTTTATATAATAAAATTGATATAGTTATATATTTTTATATAATTTTACATTTACTTACTTTATTATCAACTTGAAATTTATAAATAAAAAATTACTAGTTAATAGTTAGTTTATGAACTAGAAGCTTGCATATCAGCTCCAATTAGTCTTACCAAACAAACTTTATGATATCTCGAAACATTAATTGTGAATTTTCTTTTTAAATAAATAAATAATTAAAAGAATGTCATAATAATTAGAGAATAACAGGATTTGTCAAAAATGCGTCTCTACAAGCCCAAAAAAAAAAATTACGCAAAGAAAACCTTATTGTAATATAATTTAATTATAGTAAACCCTATTACATTCAAATTTTGCAAAAACTGTTTTCATTAAAAGTCTTTTTAAAAAGATAGACAGTCATCTATCGGTAAGTATCTGTTTTCCAAACATTTTTAAAAAATAAAACTTTATTTAAACACACAGTTAAAATATTTTTTTAGTGAGCATATAAATAATTTTAAGTTTGACGAACAATCCTTGATGTTTTTAGCTATCATTTATTTGTGTTTAAATAGTTTCAAGTAATGTTTATACGTTGTAATTAAATATTTTAATATTCAATATACATACTTAATGATTATTTATAAATAATATCTCGTGCCATTAAGTATTTTTAAGCTTGTATCTTAATTTATAACCAAGGTTATTATGAATATTTTATAGTCAAACGTTTAATAGATATAAATACAAGGTCTCCCTCGTATACTCAGCACACCTAAAAAATTATAATTGTTTGTTATTTTTATTTAAATTTATATATTTTTCGTTTGAAAAGGTTTAAAATATATAATAAGTGATTCCATTTATTAATATAATATAGTAGTAAGATTATTTCCTTTAGAAGCCCAACCTTTTTATACTAAAAAAACTAAAATAAAAAGAGGTATGTTCACTTAAAATGAACATATTAAAATACTTTACAATAAGGAACTGCTTTCATATCATTTAAAACTAACTTTTAAAGTAGTGTTGAGTTTTCTCGTATTTATACTGCACTGTATTATATTTATTATTTTTACTCTTTAAATTTATATACTTATTGTAACTTTGTGTTTGATAAACTTAATTTAATAATTAAATAAATATTATAAATTGACATATTTTATTTTTTAGCAAAATAAAATATAATAAGACAAAAAATTTCATTTTATTAATTTTGTTTAAATTTCATAGTAATTGAGGTAATTAAAGATATATTTGGTTTTACTTATTGTCAAATATATTTATTAGAAGAAAAATTAATCTTAGAATTAAAAATTTGTAATACATCAGAATAGAGTTAGGATAATTTTAAAACTATTTTTTTTCTAGTAAATATATTTGATAATTAATAAAGATTAAACATGTATTTAATTACTTTAATTATTAACGATATTTGAATAAAACTAATAAAATTAAGATTTATATTTTTATTATACTAGAGATGAAATATATTAATATTTATTATACTAAATCAAGTATTTGTCCTTAATGATTTAAACAAAGTAAACATTATCCTTATTTATTTATTTTTAATCATATATATATATGGAATCACAATTGATCTACTCATCCCATTTTAGCTCACTAAATAAGGAGTTCAAACATGTTGACCTACATGAAATTTGTGGTTAATAGGTACATAAATTTTAAAAATAAAAAGAATATGATTATTTTGTAATGATTTTTTATTTACTATATATAAATAAGAGAATATACTATAAAAAATATATTAAATTAGATTATAAAATAAAATTTAAATTTGGACTTATAAATATACACGATATAGATAAAAAATGAATCAAAATATTTAATCGTATTAAACATACAAAATAATAAAAATTAAGAGGAAACAATAATACAAGTCGTGGAACCGACTGGACCAACTCACAAACTTAAATATCTAGTCCACTATATATATATATATATATATATATATATATATATATATATATATATATATATATATATATCTTTTTTTTTTATAAATAAAAAAAGATAATATATAAATATT
>Ga0099824_1003976_pt1 | contig 21390 bp, 5 predicted proteins | sample SiratrowhiteBW_FD_76837 | JGI IMG/M metagenome (GOLD analysis project Ga0099824, IMG submission 76837) | Root nodule microbial communities of legume samples collected from California, USA - Siratro white BW | ecosystem: Host-associated > Plants > Roots > Nodule | place: USA: California... | reverse complement strand
TCCCCTGAAGCTGCCATTGTTGGGTGTGATGTGCTTCGTACCCTCTGCTTTTCTGGTTTTCATAATGGCCATTGCTACCAAAACTGTTTATCTGGTGAGTGGTGTGATGACTGTGGCTGGGATCGGGTTTTTCTGGTTCATAAATCTCTGCAAGAGAAGGAAGTGGATAGAGTTCGGCGTGCAGGAAGAGAAAGAATATCCTCCTTGAAAGGGATGTCAAAATTCAAACTGTAATTATTTACGTTGTCACCGTTGTTTTTATATATATATAAGGTGTATATGTATACATTATATAATGTGTATATGTATACATATATAATGTTTATATAATGTGTAATATATTATTTTTGAATTGCCCAAGATTTGAATAAATAAAAGTGAGAGTGTGAAGTGAATTGTGAGAGAGAATAAGCTTGATATTTATGATAGTGGATAAAAAGTGGAGAACAGTATCATGCATGCAATGAATGGTTTGATTTTGACGCTTCTTCCTTTGGCAGCTGCTCCAACCTCTCCTTACATAACCGTTCCCATGCATACTAAATACTGTGGTTTTGATTGGGCTTCCGAGGAACCACCGTATGCGCATCAAAAATCAATTACACACAAGCGCCGATGACTCTCTCTTTATTTTCTAAATTCTTCTCGGCCAGGGTTTCTATGTCGGTTGAAGAGTTGGTGACTCTCCGCTTTTATCGGAAGGTGTTGGTTGTCTATTATTTTCCTTTTTGGAAGTTTCTGACAAAGGAGTTTCACTTTATTTAAAGTGAAATGAGAGGTGTTAGTTGTCTACTATTTTTATTTTTTGGAAGCTTCTCACAAAAGTGTGAAGTGGGATTTCTCATTTTTTGGAAGTTTCCCACAAAGGTAAGTGGGAGTAGGAAGCTATCTTAAATAGAAAATGATGTTTATGTATTCCAAATATTTGTTATAAGAGGTCAATCTAAATATAATTAGTTATTATTATTGATTATATAAGTGGTAGTTTAAATTAGGTCATATATAGAGAATGACTGAAAAACCCTCATGATAATTTAATATACTCCTGCACTACCCTCTATCTCCTACTCCTTTGCTTAGGCTCTTCTCCATCTCTATTCATGCTTTTCTCTTGCACCTCTATTTATCATCAATCCTTTGCATCGCTTCATTCTCTATCTCCACTGGTGGATGTGCGCTTGCTGCTACTATTATTGAACGTGTGTGGTGGTTTGATTTTCGTGGTAAAACACTTACCGGTGATTGAATCAAATTTGGAAGAACAATCTCCGATTAAAGCACAAAGACGTAAATAGGTATAGATTTATGATTGTTTGTATGGGTTTATGGAAGTTGGAGTTTTGTTTGGGAGATGGAACGGCGGTATGGAGGAGGAGATGTGGATACTAGAGATTAGCAACTTGCCTTAGATTTTTCGTAACCACTCTAACCACCGCCAACACTTCCAACCACCACAAAACACTAACATAACCATTACAGTGCAATTAACGATCGTCGTAGATCAGCATACTATTTACCAAATGCAAGCTTTAAAACCCACGCCGTTCACTATCCATAGCCATCCTAGTCTTCCATCTTCTTTTAATTTCCTCATGCCCATTTCAATCTTTTTACGAAGGCTGTTATCGTCATTTAAAGAAAATATGAAAGTGCAGGGTGACACTATGGGGCAGGAAGAAGAAGAAGGGTCTCGGTATAATTTCTAGGTCATAAATAGATTAATTTTTTACTTTCATAATTTCATTTTAGACCTAAAATATACCATCTAATCTATATGGACTAGATAATAATAAGAGACTTGTCTGGTTTAGTTTAAATAGGAGGTTGTGTAGTTGTTTGGTAAAGAGTGACTATATATGTGGTCATGAGCTAGTGGAGGTGTTAGGCATTTGTGAGGCCAGTCAACTTCATCATTAATTACCATTTCTGATTTGCATGGCTTGGGCTAAGTCTTGGGATTATGGTGGAAGGTGCAAGTACAAGTTTGCGTGAGAGTAACTTTTGTTGGTGCAAGTATTATGGGAGCAATTTCAACCAATTACTCATAGTCTTGTTGATAGGTAATAATGCAAGGAGTAGTCCCAATATAGTTAAAATGTTCAAGCAAAGCGGAGTTGGTTGAGAAGGAATGAGGGAACTCACAAAAAATTTAAGGCAATTGTTTCCTGAAATATGTCTTACTAATGATATGAGTATAGTAGTGACTAGTTAGGCTTAACTACAATTTTTTTTTATTTATCAATTAAGCATTAAGTACTATGAAGAAATTTGTAAAAAGATAAAATTTTGTAGATAAATTTAATATTATATAGAGATTTTACCGATGGACTTACACAAAAATTTATAAATAATTATGTATAAATAAAAATTTGTAGATTAATTTAGTATTATTTACGTATTTTACTTATGTATTTGTTATTTATAAAAAAAACCGTAAATAATATTTATGAATTTTAATCCTTAGATATTATTTACAAATATAAATCGGTCAATAATTACTAACAAACTTTTTTGTAGATAACAAATCTATAGATAAAATCTGTAATTATTATTGATTGATCTATATCAGTAAGTAAACCTATAAATTTCTACAAATAATATTAATAATTAATTTTATTATTAATATTATAATTAATATCTTTAATATTAATAATAATATTATTATTACTTTTAAAATTATTATTATTAATATATTAAATATTATTATCATTATTATTAATATTTATGTTATTACTTTTGTTAATATTATTATTATTAAATTTTTAATCTTATAATTATATTATTATTCTTATTAATATTATTCTTACTATAATAATAATCATTATGATAATTATAATAATAGTAACAAATATAATAATAATAATCAAAATATGATTATAAAATTTATCTAATCTAATAATTTTAAGTTTTGTATGTATTTATGGAACTGGAATTTGAACCTGCCGTAATTAATTTCTATATTTATAGAACTAGAGTTCAAATCTTCCCTATTGATTTTTAATATTTACAGAACTCGGATTCGAATCTTTCGTAATTTAATTTCTATATTTTGTTAATTATAGAGGTTACAAGTGCCACACAGATATATTAAGCTAATGTAATGCAAAATCATTATTTTTTATTTTTACGCTAGTGTCATCAAATCTTACTAAAAGAGTTTTGAATTCCTAGGTACATCATTAATAAAAAAAAGTGCGATTAAACATTGTTATCCTAAATTGTTAGATATATAATTCATCTCTCTTCATATATAATTCTAAAAACTTAATAAAAAAACCTAGAAAATTTATGTTAAAAACGTGTTTAAAGAAATAAAATAAGTTAATAATCTGCTCAAGCACAAATAACACTTCCAAAATACTATGTCAAAGTTTGATAGAAAAATCTTAATTAACACCCCGAGAAACATCATATAGATCTATATTAGAAAAAGCTTTAATTAACACAGGAAGAACAATCTTAACTAACATTAATTAAAAATAATATCATTTAATGTTACTAAAAAATTATATTTAACATTAACTTTAAAATATTGAAAGAAAAAAAACTTAGTGTCAACAAAAACATAATAGTTGCCTGTATTAACAAAAGAATAATATCAACGGTTTCGACAAAAAAAATTCCCACTCCATTTCGAGATGAAAGAATTCCCAACCTATATTAATTAAAAAATTACATGGAGCTAATAACACCTTAATTCAGATTGAGTTACAAAGAAGATCATATTAAAATCAAAAGAGGAGAAGCTTACGGATAAGGAGTATCCGGTTGTGACTTGTTAAATTGAAGAGCATGTCTAAATGAAATTATATGTTTATTGGAGAAGATGTCTAATTCAAGACATATTTTTTTATATATATAATTGTGTTGAACTGGTTTTTATAATTGTGTTTGAGACTCTAATGCAATTATTATATAGGAATAGGATTATAGGGCTGACTTAGGATTTGCTCTAACAAAATTAATGAATCAAAATATTTGGGGTCTATTTTCTTTTAACTTTATGTATATAAGGATTGAAACATTACGTCGCTATTTCCATTTTAATATATTTTTTTATTGTTGATAAAAAAAACGATAATATAGAAAATTTAAATTGCTACTTTCTAATTAAATTTTATAACTCTTTGTGTAATTAATTTTTTCATAAATTTCAATAATTTTAATTTATTTTATTTTTTTTTAAATAATATATTTTATTATAAAATGTTTTAAATTTCTCTATAAAATTATGTGAAGAAAAATAATCAGACCTGTTTTGGTGTTGACTTAAAAGTATTGCTAGTATATTATGCCGTTTCTTGCTTCTTAACTACATTCAGCGTCATTTTCTTTATAATGACCAAGAGGGGGGAATAATAAAGCTTAGCAATTTGAAGATATTATTTTTAGGTAAACTAAATTTAACATTATTGGAAACTCAAATAATTTATCTTAATTTTAGTTTTAAATTGACACACTATATCAATAAAAATTTGGTTTCTTAATTTGTAAATTTTTACACAATATTCTCTCTTTTATTGAGTTTTACATTTTTTTAAATAAAATTCATCTTAACCATGGAGTCAGCACATGAAATTTATTTAGAAATAAATAAAATTAAGATCATGGGGAGTTAGATCAAACTAATGAAAAAAAGAAACAAATCAAACCATCAAACAAATCAAATCAACATGAGAAGTATGAAACAACAAAAAAAATAAAACTAAAGAAAATCAACAAGAGAAGTTTATCCCTTAAATTCAAAAGCAAAAAAACTAAAGAAAGAAAACCTAGTTTATGGTCACCAAGAAAGGTTGAAAAAACATCTAAAGAACCAGCAACATTATTTCTTCTTTATATTACTTATTCTAATAAGTTTTTTAACAGTCCTGAAAATATCTTTTTCTCAGTCTCACAAGTTCTTTAGAAGTCTAGACACACATGTGACTCATTCTAATCACTATGAGATCTCTACTCCATCAAATTTGTCAATATTTAAAACTAACTTACACTCATCCTCAAACTTAGAAGAAGTCTGAACCAATAAAGTAGATTTAGTGGCATTTTTAGTAGGCTTATCAGGCATGCAGCTTATTTGGACCAGACCATCATGTCCATTAGAGTCTGAGTTAGAAATTTTCTCCTCCAAAATCAAATCAGCTCACTTCTTAGAAACCAAATTCTGCTCCCTATGAAACTTAGGAACAACATTAACAAATTGCAAAGATTTTCCATTCATCTCTTTCCCTTGTTCAGGAATTGTTTTACTATGCTACAAAGAATTTCCATCAAGAATAGATTCTTTGCCCTCAAGGGATTACACATGTATTTTTTGTGATTGTTTTAAAGCATTATGTTTATCATGATTTTTTTCCTGATCCATAACGGGTAAAGAGGCAAAAAAATTGGAAAGAGCCAAACCCGCAAGATGAAAACAATCACCCTTAGGAGAAGTTTGTTTATTTTATTTTAAAAATGGAGAGGAGTCAACAAGACTTGGCTTAGAACTTGAAGTATGATACACATCTATATCGCAATATCAACATCAACATCCTTCTTAAAAAGAGACTATGAAACAACTTCATATTGTGAGGACACAACACCCTCATAATTATTCACTGAGACTTTTGGTACATCCACAACTGCAACAACAACATCAATATCCCTTTCAAAAGGAGACTGAGAAACAACTTCCTATTGTGAAAACACAACATCCTCACAATTATTTCGTAAGACTTTTGGCACAAACTGTTGATTAGTTTTAATTTTTTTTTTCATTACGTTCCTCCTGCTTACTCTTACAATAAGAAAGTTCATGACTTATCATTTTGCAAAATGAACAGAAAGAAGAAAGTCATCCATATCTTATATTTGCTATAAAAACAAAATCAGGATGCTCCACTAAAAGTTATTGAGGCAAGATAGAGAGAAGATCAACATCCACAAGGATTCGGGCAAAGAAACTTCTCATTTTTTTCATAGTGCAGTCATCTAACACTAGGAAAGTCTCAATGTCATATGTAATTAAGAAAATTGCCTTCAGTTGACGATATTCCATAGATAAACCATGTAAACATAGCCAACACTGTGCCTAGGTAAATTTCATGGAAATAAGAACAAAATCTTTCATTTAGTTCTACCTCTTTAATTTATTATTATTTAAATGCAATAGAATAGTTATAATTAACATTCATATTTTTATTATTTTATTGAAATTATTTATATTTTTTTACAATATGCATAAATTAAAATAGTATTATTGAATGAAAGTAAGTTTTATGAGTTTTTCTTTTTTGTGAATAACGGTGTTTTAATGAACTATTCTCTAATAAATTACTCTTGAGATGTTTTATAATCTCTTATCTTTTTTAATCTATTATTTCTAATAAATCAATCCTAATTTTCTATTTTAAATTTTTAATAATTAAAAATTACATATTATATTATTTATAATAAATCTAAAATATAATTTATATGATACTAGTATTTCTTCTTCCTCATATTCCATAGAATTTACATTCAATTGATAAACAACTCTATGATAGCTTTGAACACCATTTTAAATATATGCACAAAGGTATTATTGGGTAAATCAATGGGGCAAACACTGGAGAGATCTCATAACAATGAGACATGAGTCAAATTCCGATAAAGGATTCATGTCATCGTTAACCTAAAACCTTAAATCAATGGGTTTGTGGGTCTTTTTTCTTATATATTACTTAACTTTCTCATTTTTGTTCAATGTGAGACTAGACTCACACTTGAATTCCTAATAATCTCCCTCAAGTGAGAGTTTCTTCCACATTGGTACACCTCTCTCGAGCGGACACTTAACGGGACAAACTTTATTGAAACTTTCGTTAGGAAGACTTCCAATACATGAATCAAATTGTACTACTCATCTGAGTCGGTCACTAAGATGAAACATCACCCTGATGCCACTTGTTGGGGAATCGAGGGGAAATACTAGGGAGATTAAACAAGAATGAGAACTGATACCACCTTTAACCCCAAACCTTAAGACCATAGGCTTGTGGATCATTTTTCTTTCTTATATGTCACTCAACTTTTTCATTTCTATTCAATGTATAACTTGGTCTCACACTTAAATTCTTAGCTAATTGAACAACACCTAAAACATCTTTCAACTTCTCAATGAAATACTATCACATACTTAAAGTAAAATATAAATAAATTTATGTACTTTTACATCATTTATTTATATTATTATTTAAACATATTTTATTTAATTATTAATTATCTTTCTTTATAAAAGTTTCAATGAAAGATGTTTTAGAAAATTGTTTTTAATTAAAATGAAATACTTTAATTAAGTTTTAAGTCTCTTGTAAAATTTTAGTATTTTTAATTGAATTCTTATTTTAAAAAAATTCATTCTATTAATTGTTCTAAATTTTATATTTTTCAAACGAGTTTGCTAATTCATTTTACCGTCAAGGATGATGTGATGATTATCTTGAATATTCATTGTTTATGTGTCTGTACATGGAAAATTAAAAATGATATAGTTAAATTTTAAGTACCTAATAAATTTTGTTTAGGGTTTAAAAAATTGTTCTATATTTAAAATCTTTATAATAATTGTTATTTGATTTTTCCATCAAGTGAACTGATATAATCTTTTGATTTTTCAGAAGATTAAATTTCGAAAATAGTTGTCAATACCCACGTCCAAGCAAATAAATTAATATATATATATATATATATATATATATATATATATATATATATATATATATGTTGATAATAAAAAATAGAATAAAAGAATAATAATAATAATAATAGTAGTAAAATAATAATAAATAAATAATCTTTGAAATAATTTATGTTATTATTAAAAAAAATAAAATAATTTATGTTTTCATGTTTTTTTAAGAAAATAATAAAAAAAAAGATTGATATTTTGTTTTAAGCATAACATATTAGGAGTATCAAACATAAAAAATGGGAGTGTGTTGTTTGCTACTTACTCTCTACATCTCCATTATTTAGTTTGTCATTTGCCAACTTCACTATCTCTTTCCCATGCAGTTCTTTCATGCCTACACCTTCATACATTCATACATGTTTTCTCTCTTCTTTCTTTCAATCATTACACGATCTATCTCTTGTGAAACATTCAGTCTCATTCACTCACATTATTAAGGTTTATTCTCTTCTCTTTCTTCCATTAATTAATGTCAGGTCACATGTCCACCTTCACTCTCTCTGCATTAATGCATGTAGTTCACCTCTGCACTTTCTCACTACCCTTTCACTCTCCTCTCTTTTATGGTTAATGTCCACCTTCACTCTTACCATTAATACATGTCGTTCGCGGCCCTGTACATTCTCCTCTCTTAATGAATATTATTCACTCTCGTTTTCTCACGTTCTTATTCTCTCATTCTGCATGTTCCCTCTCCTCACGTCACGGTTAATGCAGGCCACTCACTCTCTCCCTAAAATCGTGCACTCATTCACTCCCATAACTCTCTCTTTCTTCCACGATGCTCTCTCTGATACCCATTCATATTCTTAACTGCAATTGCATCTTCCTCCTTCTCACGCACCCCTATCCATCATGGGATTGTAACAATACGACAGTCTTTCTTAATTGAAGTTAATGGGGAGTTAGTGTAATTTATTTTGAATAAATAACCATGATTAGAAAACATTACGGGGAAGAATTAGAAGGTCTGCAGGAAATATATAAAGAAGACCCTAGACTATTGGGGAGGGCCACGACAATTAGAAAAAGGACTCACAAACACAAACACATATCGTACACTATTCAGTTTAAGTTTTGACTTGCACGCTTGATATTGAGGCTTTCTTGGCACCAGAGAGAACCATCATCTTTCATTCGTAGTGGATCACTTAGCCCAGGAAACTACTTAGAGGTTGTCGCAACCGGAATCGTGACGGTGACGACGATCCGAAAAATTAATAAGTTTTCAAAACAGAGGAGTTGCTACCATAGTTTTTTATGGAAGAATATGAAAAAACCAAAAAAACAAGAATAAGGCTAGTTTGCGAAATGGGATCTAGGTCCGGAAGTCGGTTACGTGTGGAAAAGGTATTAGTACCCCCACAACGCCCGTCTTAAGACGGTACCTTTAATTAAATAAGTAAAATGAATGTGATTTTTGAAATGTTTATTTTTTGAAAAGAAGAGATAAAAGTGCAAATAAAAACAAGCAAAAATATTTTTTTGATTTTTGGAACCCGACAAGGGTTTGACCTTGCTCTTACGTATTTTCAGCAAGGATGAAAAATCAGGATTAAGTAGTTCTTTACTTGAGCAAGTTCGATTAGGTGTTGATTTGTTTTGATTTTTTTAATTTTTTATTTTTTTTAGTATTTTTTCCTATTTTTTTCTATTTTTTGCGATTTTTTATCAAATAGGGGCATTTTGGTCATTTTGTAGTTTTCTGGTTTTTTGGGTTTTTTGGTGAGTAATGGGTGGTATGAGATAAGGAGGTAACGAATATACCATCAATCCACTCGAAAATGAGCGAACGTAGATTGCACGAGGTTTAGGCTCAAACGGGGATACCGTGACTCGCTAAAACTCGCAGCATATGAAAAGGTAGTAGTGTATGTGTTTTTCCTTATACTTGAAACGAGTCATAGTTCCCTGAGGGCGAAGGGTTTGACCATAACCACTTCAGATGATCCCTCAAAAGGCAGTATACATGCCGGAGGTCATCACCTTAAGTGGTGTCTAGCTTAGGTCAGGCGGATCCACTGAGGATGGTTTATTCGAGATGCGAACCCTGACCCAAATTAGAGACGTCCTTTGGACAGTGTACGTGCCTCTAAGAGTCCCCTTGGATCAAGGTTAGTATCAAGAACAAAACTAAGTTTTGGGATTTAGAGATATTTAGGATTTGGTGGAGAAAAAGTGTGAAACAGGCAACTTTGAAGCTAGTCTTGGGTAGTCAAATAATCATGTTAATGGGAAAACTTTATATGAATTTGAAGATCATTCCAAGGACTTTCCAATGGTCACTCACAAACTCTCAATAAGTTTAAGGATAGGGAGAACGGATCCCTCAAAGTTGGTCCAATGATAGATGTGAATTTTATGACTTTGTTTTTTAAAAAAAGTCTCTCAAAAACAGTTTGAGACCCCAACTTTGGGGTCAAATTTTAAGGTCCAGATGGTATCATAAATGCACCTATGGCATATAAATGGAAAGATCTTGAAAACAAGCACAAAGACAGCCCTTGAAGATTCTTATACTGGAAGAAAACTCCCTCAAAAGTTAGGCACTTGAACAACCAAAACTACCTCCACAACTTAGTTTCTAGGAAAAACCCAGAAACCAGTTTGGGGACAGGTTTTGCGAACCAAAATTCGGTGCCTTAATGGTATCATAAATGCACCTATGGTAGACCACTGTAAAGAGGGTAGAAAGACCTTTTCAAAGACTACTCACAAATCCCCTGAAGGTTCAAGAATAGGGAGAACGAACCCCCTCAAGTTGGCTACTTGACTGACCTCCATTACAGTTTCTGGAAAACCTAGAAAGCAGTTTGGGGACAGGTTTTTTGGGATGATTTTGGGTGACCAAATGGTTTCATAAATGCACCTCCCATATATCATTGGAAAGAGGATAGAAATATCTTTCTAATGATAGCTCACAAACCTCCTAAAGCTTCAAGAACAGGGAGAACGAACCTCCCAAAGTCATCCCCAAGACAAGGTTTCTGATTTTATGTGATGCCCAAAAAATATTAAGTTACCCATGTTGGACCCTCATCTTGATGCTCATTTTTTAGGGATCTAGAGGTTTCATAATTGGGATTGTGGCATACCACTAGAAAGAGGGTAAACCCGACTTTCCAATGCAACCCCCAGCTTCTCCTAAAAATTCCTAGATCTCCTAGAATCTGCTTTCAAAGTTGGCTACTCGAGCATTGAGCTTGCGAACGTTCCTCTCCTCCTTCTCGTCTCAATGGAGGTGGAATGGAGGAGAAAAGAGGTACATGGTGCGAGAAAGTGACTTGCACCAACAAGGCTCAAATAGAGGTTTCAAGGCTTCTTCAAGTTATAAAAATGGTGGTAATGAGATGGCGTGAAAGAGACGCACCTAATGTAGGCCAAAAACCCGACTTTGGTGACGGTTTGTGGCAGAGCTCCGGTGAAGCCCGATTTTTCGATGAGGGCTTCTTCAAGCTTTTTCAAGCTGTTATGGGCTGTGACAACTACGATTAAGGGTTTGGGGCTAGTGTTGGTGGTGCATGGTGGACGTTGCATGGTGTCTTACCATGGTAGTTTGGAGGTGCGGTTTTATTGGGAGATGAGTGGTGGTTGCTCGAAGGAGATGGGGTCGCATGTAATGTGGGAGGAATAATTTTAGTGGGTACTTCTCAAAATAAGTGAGTAGTCGGAGTGGTTTTGTGAAGGCAGCTCATGGCGAGGCGTGCGAAGGTCACCGATGTGTGGGTGCATGTGGTAGTTGTTTAATGGTAGTTTGGCTTGTGGCGGTAAAGATGATATAGGCTTGGCGAATGGATTGGTTGAAGAAGAAGGAATTTTCATGTTGTGTATGGTGTTTATCATGTGCGTGTAAAGAGGGTTGAGAGTGAATCAGGAATGGGATGACAGGGGCATCATAAGTGAGATAAGGGGAGATAGCTCTAGTGTGTGAGGTATCTGTGAGAGTAAGGGTAAAGTGCCAAGTGAAGAAGGAAGAAGGAGTCGTGAGAGATTTCCTTTTTTCAGGTGTAAGAGTATATTGGATTCTCTATGTAGTTGTCTCCTAGTCTCCCATGAGAGTCTATTGCTTTTGCCCTAAGTGAAACCAAAACACCAAAACGGATGTTCTTTGTGTGCCTTAGATCTCAATAGAATAGAAGGAAGCCTAGTGAATTAGAGAGGCTTCCCTCGTGTTGCGTGTATCCTTAACAAGAGAAAAACATAGATCTGAACCCATCTGTTGGAGCATTGACACCTTCTGTTTAAAGGCAAGGTGACATTATTCTGGCTAACAGAAGAGAGACTGGCTATAGATGGGAGACGCCAGCTTGTTCAGTTGTGAGGAAATTGGAAAGTTTGGAGGGTTGTGAGGGGTAGATTGTGTGGTGGAATTGAAAAGGCGAGTAGAATGGTTGTTGCCAAATATGAGACAAGCAGTAGTGCGTCTTTCGAGAGCAAAAATGAGCAAGTTCACGTAGCTCTACTTTTTTCTTTTGATATTTGTATGAAAACCATGTCCACGTAGCAAATTATCTTTAATCAAATTATTCAATGTACCGTGCTTCAAATCTACCTTTGCCAAAATCACTTTTCAGACGAAATCAAATTTGTTACTTGAGTGGGTCACACAGTGAATGATGTATTTGTGAGGGATGATTAAATGATAAAGTAAAAAACGTGAAGCACGTATGTTTTCAAAATCATGTTTTTTTCCTCTTTCTTTTAATAATAAAATTAAAACAAAAGTAATATTTATTTTTTTATATTTTTCTAAGAAGATAAAATCTTAAATCATTTTTTTTCATTTTTTTATATATTATTTTTTCTAAAAATGGAATAAAAAGATAAAGACAATAATAAAAAATATTTTTGTATTTTTTTTAAAATAAATCTAAACAAATAATAAATTTAAACCAAAAGACGATTTTTTTTTTTATTTTTCATCTGGACGAAATTGGGTGTTGATATAGGTTAGTGTCATTTTGTCTCTATCTTTGTTTGTTTTTGTTTTTATTCCTCATTTTCAACAAGGTATATTCACTGTGTGTTACTATATTGTCTAACTCACACACTACTTATCTGCTTCACACATCGCACACTGAGAAATAGAAAATACTTCCATACAGAAACAAAAATAAAACAAAATAGACAGATCATTCAGGCTTACTTATATTTCCATTGCATAATATTTGTTCATCTCCCGTCATCATCCAAAACCAATAAAAAAAATATTAAACCTCCCCTATCCCGTAGTAGATGTAGTGGCGATCATTGTCGTCATTAAATACATTCCATTCACTGTTGTGTATAAGTCGTGACCTTCCTATACCCATAACATCAAACCCATTGTCAGAACCGAGTAGCTAAATAAAACTGAGTACCCTTTACCGAGCCTTAGTGCCTATTATCCATAAACAGAACCAAGTACCTATACAAAATTGAATATCCTTTACCGAGCCTTAGTACCTATTATCACTATTAGAACCGAGTACTTAAACAGAATCGAGTACCCTGTAACCAAGCTGAGTGTTGTTAACCGAGTACCCTTTAACCGAGATGAGTGTTGTTAACCGAGTACCCCGTAATCGAGCTGAGTGTTGTTAGTCAAGTACACTGTAACCGAATTGAGTATTGTTAGTAGAGTACCCTTTTACTAACCTGATTGTTGTTAGCCGAGTACCCTATAACTGAGATGAGTATTGTTAATAGAGTATCTTGCAATCAATATGAGTGCCTTTACTGAGCCAAACCGAGTGTATTCCTCATGACAAGTTGTATCCCTAGAAGTCAAACCACATGCCTAAGAGCCTAAAACCGCATCTTAGGAACCTAAAATCGCATATCAGAATTTCAAAACTGCATAGCTTAGAAGATAAATTGCATCCATAGGAACCAGGTTGTATATTAGAAGCCAAATCGCATGATTAGAACCCACATCCTTAGAAATATAAAACCACATCTTAGGAACCTAAAATCGCATCTCAAAACTTCAAACCGTATAGCTTAGAATCAAAACCGAATCTATATGAACCCTAGTCGTATCCTTGAAAAGCCCAAACCGTATCCATTTACTCCAAGGCCGTATCCTTAGAAGCTAAAATTGTATCCATTTATGCCCATACCGTATATATTAGAACCAATATTGTATCCTTAAAATTCAATACCGAATAGCTTAAAACCCAAACTGTATTCCTTACATCCAAATTGTATCCTTTAAGTCCAAAATCGTATAAGTTAGAACTACAATCGCATCTATTTTTGGACCCAAACCGTATATTTTAGTACTACAGCTGCATCTATTTGGACCTAGTCGTATCCACTTACGCCAAATCTGTATTTATACATTGCGGTCGAGAATGTCGTATCCATACACGTGGTCGAAAATGTCATATCCCTTTTCCGAGAGAGAGAACCATATCTATACGTTGCGGCCGAGAATGTTGTATCTGTACACATGGTCGAGAGTGTCGTATCTCTTCTCCTATAATGAGAGAACCGTATCTATACGCTACGGTCGAGAATTTCGTATCCATATGCATGACCGAGAGTGTGGTATATCTTTTTCTAGAGTGTTATCCGAAAAGCCATATTCGGTTTATCTTTAAATATATAAGATTTCCCAAAAAAAAATATAAAGATATAAAATTCTCTAAAAGATATAATTTTTTAAAAAAAGATATATATGAAAACATCAAACCAAACAAACATTTTCAAACGCTGATTTTCCATCATGGACAGAAATACGTAGAACCAAGGTCAATCCTTGTCGAGTCCAAAAAACAACAAAAAAAAACATATTTTCTTTGCTCGAAAGACAAAACATTGTAGTAAGTCATACTAATCTTGCTCATTTGATTAAAGATATCGTCTTAGGATGGACATTGTGGGGGGTGTTAACACCTTCCCCACATTTAACCGACTCCCGAATCCATATCTAGTTCACAAACATTTCTTTCTTGTTTATTTTATAGTTTTTCATAATAAACTACAATAATGATTCCATCTCTATTTAATATTTTTATAATTTAAAAACTTTTATCTTCATTTCTCATCACGATTCTAGTTTTGACAATAGTAAAAATAATCTCTAAAACTTTAATTATCTTTATAACAAATGACATTATTTCGTTTTTTTAATTAAATATTAGAACAAAAATTAAACCAATTTTATGAAGAAAAAAAAATGTCTGAAACAATATGCATATTAAAAGAACCCTAAACCCTAAACAATGTGAACATATTCTATAACTATTAAACAACTCCCCTATTAGCATTGTCAGCATGTTATAAAAATCATTTCAAAGCATTTTAAAGCTCTATTAAACTCTCTCTTTCTAGAGCTAATAATTAATTTAAATTGGTACCAAAGGTAACCTCAAGGGGTTAGTTCTTAGCACAATAAGAGAATTAAATCTAGTTAACTACAATTAAGAACGAAGGTAAATTATGAATGCAGAAAGTTCAAACACTTTTGTTCAAAGTTCCTAAAAGCACAAAGCCAAGAAAGGACAAATCCCTCCTTTAAGAAATATTTAAAGAAGGTATCATGTTTATGTGAGAAAACTTAGTAATTCCAAATTAGAAGAATGAGAAGAAAAAGTAACTAACATGTGACTCAAGACAAACACATACCAAATCTAATGACGAGGTAGACTTTTATAACTTACACTTTGTAAAAGAATCATATCATGTGTTTCTCTCTAATTCATCTATTCTTTCTAAAGCTTACTAAAAATCAAAAAGAAATGTTGGGGCTTCTCTTCCATGTTGAGACTTTATAAATTCAGTATGTTGCAAAAAGGGACCTCTCTTCCATGTAACTCACAACCACTACAACAACATAAACTTTATGACTATATACTCATTATTATTATTAGTATTATGACTATTATTATTACTAGTAAGTATAATATTGATAATACTAAAATAATAATAATATTTTATTAATATTAATAATAATATTCATCATAATATTAATTATATTCATAATATTAATAATAATAATATTAACAATACTAATATTATTATTAATCAAATTAATATTAATATTAAAAATAATAATATCATTAGTAAGTATAATAATAACATTACTACTAATGATATTAATAATAATAGTAATAATGATAATTATAATAATAAAAATAAAAATAAAATTCATAAGAATTGACGTGTCCTAGACCAAAGGGTTGTTGTTAGTATAAAATGAGTGTTAAAAAGGAATTACGTATTTATAAAAATGGGTCACAGATCATGCATGCTCGACTTTTAATGGGCTCAACTGTTTTGTCTGTTAAGATTCTCGTAACTGAAGAGAGGATTAAATATTTGAAGTAATTGACATTCAGACATTGATCATTGAGCAATATGCGTTAGATAAGTTGGTAAAATATTAGAATGTTACACAATTTGAGTACAATTTTGGAATCACAACCAGATGTTTTATAAGAAAAGTGAAGGAATAAATAGAACAGACCTATCATGAGATAAGGAACTCAAAAGTTCTATTTAAACTAGCCTAGAGAACAATAAAAAACCTTCACGGTTAGAACATGAATAATATTAAATATAATACTAATAATATTGTTAATTATAGATGTTAATAATAATATTATTATTAAAATCATAAATAATAATATTAGTAATAATAATAATACTAAAATAATAATAATATTAAAAAATATAATATCGAAACTAATATTAATAATAAAATATAAATAATATTAATATTATTCTGTTAACAACATTAATATTAATATTAAAATAATATTAATAATAATAATAATAATAATTAATATAATAAAAATAATATTAATAATAGTAATATTATTAACTATAATAAAAATAATAAAAAATAAAAAATATAGTATTATTAATATTTTTAATTATATAAGTTAATATGATAATAATATCATTTTTACAAATTTTAATAATATTACTAATTTTTATTCTGAATTATAATATTAATATTGTTAATAATAATAATGTTAATAATAATAATTTTAATAAAATTAATTATTAATATTATCTACAAAAAAATTTGTTGGTACCTACGCTTTAAATCCGTACGTAATTACATACATATTTGAATTTCTGGATAATTACCTATGAAAAAGTCCGTATATTATAATTCTTTAAGTAAAATCTGTAGGTAATGTTAGATTTATTTACGGATTAGGATCCGTAAAAAATCTGTAGGTAAAATCCTATGTAATGTCAGATTTACCTAGGTATTAGGAACCATATGTAATTACTCACAAATTTTTTTCGTAGATAATGCTAAATTTACTTACGAATGAAAAATTGTATGTAATAATTTATAGGTAAATTGAGAATTTCTTGTAGTGACATGGGTGTTCTTGATGAATCAGAAATTAAAATCCTTTAATAAGTTTAAGCAATGGACACTTCTTATTATTTATCATTGGGAAGATAGCCAAAAGTCTAAGGGCTAACAATGTCATAGAGTTTTAGTCTTTGGAGTTTAAGAACTTCTATAGAGATAAAGGCATTGTGAGGTACTTGATTGTTCGTCATACTTCACAACATAATGAAATTGTTGAAAGGATGGACAAAAATCTTGTTCGAGAGAACTAAGAGCATGTTGTCGCATTCTATTTTGGACAAATAATACTAGGATGCTATCTAGTGAATAATTCTCCACTTGGAATTGCGTTCAAAATTCTAGTTGGGATGTAGTTAGGCAAGCCTGCTAACTACTTAATGATGAAGATATTTGGGTGCCATGTTTTCTATTATGTAGATGAAGGTAAATTTGAGCCAAAGTTCAAGAAGTGAGTGTTTGTTAATACGAGAGTATAGTGAAAGACTTTGGAGTATGACCATAACCTGAGAAATGGGTGATTGTTCATGGAGACATTGTGTTTAATAAAGTCTTTCTAATTCATAAGAAGTATGAGGAGGCATCAAAGAGACATTTGGATAATCGAAAGGAGTTCAAGAATAAGTGGTGTTCCCTTTGAAAGAACTTTCTCATAGACATGTGGTATATATAAATGAGGCACTCGATTGCCTAATGCTTCTTACCCTTAAACCTATGTTCAAAGGTCTTACAGGTAGTGAAAACAAGGCAACTTGGTTTGTCATAAGGTAGAGATATGGGTTTGATAATAAATTGGTTGGTCCTATAAAGGATGTGGATCCGTCTAAACCAACTTTGTTCCTCAAGGCAATTGTTTGTGCTAAGGAAGACAAGCAGATAATTTCCATGAATGAGCAGATGAAGTTTCTATAGAAGAATGAGACTTGAGAGGAAGTGAAGTTGCATCGAATCAAGAGTATTGTTTGTTGCAATTTGATCTTCAAGAATAAGATAACTTCTGGAGCAATGTTTCCTAAAAATTAACTCTATGATTCAAAGAATGTTTTCACCATCTGTCGCCAAAGAGATCCACGCCAAACATAAGTTTCACTCAAAATATGTTTTGGGATTCGAGTTAGAGTTACACTTTTCACCAACCCTTCTAACATAAGCAATATTCAACTCTATCTTAGTTATCTATATTATACAGGGTTGCTACCAACTTTGATGAAGAGAAGAGTAATTAATATTGCTTACACATTTAATGCTTCTTAATGTTCAAGCTCATCCAATGATAGAAGAAGGGAATCTAACAATTACTTTCTTTGAGCCTATATAAAGACATCCTTCAAAGTGAAGAACAAGAAGAATCATTATTTACATGTGCTGAAATTCTACAAATCTTTTCTGTGCCATAAAAAGCTTTGTAAGGATACAGTGTTTGTTCGTTCTACCAAACTAGTAGAGAGATTCTAAACCTTGTATATGTCAAAAGACGGCGTAAATGTCATCTTTTGGTCACAAAGAGATTGTATTTGTCTTAAGCTAGGAGTGACATCTTATTTAAAGAATAATTGCCTTGAACTAGAAGGGACTTATTAAAAGAATACTTGGGATGCACTGTTCATAATGTGTTTGGATTATCACAACCTTCTACGTTAATGCTAATGGTACAAATAGATTTAAGGATTAATTATTATTTTAGGTACCTAACAAATACTCAATATAGTCTTAAGCACATCTCAAACTATACTTGATCTCGGCTAAACACATCTCTATATTTGATCTCGATTGAGTACGTCTCAACTTGTACAAAATCTAAAAGGACTACATTTTGGATTTAGGCTGAGTATTTCTAATTTTTTTAACTATTAGATATGTAAAGTAATATTGACTTTGCATTTATTTTATAAACTACATACATATTTAGTGGAAATAGTATGTTTTTTAAAAACAAGACAAAAACATTTTCACGTATATAATTAGTTTGTATCATTTACAAATTAAGCTATATTAGTAAAAAACTTAAATGGCAAATTTTGACCTAGTGTAATGAATTTACATATAAAATACTAGAAGTAATTTTGTTTGCGTTTAAGTTCATGTCATCCGCAGTAGCATACTTGGTTAAACTGGGTTCAACTCGCAGCTGCGGAAAAAAAAATTCTAAACAAAATCCTTTTTTTTTTTTTTATGTAAACAAATATCTTTTCTGGTACTCTAAAACATTCAATGGAAATATAAAATTTATTTTGACTTAAACATATTTTAGTTCGGATAATGTTTTATTTCTATCAAACTTAATATTTTTTTTATGTAAATTGTTTCGGACATTCTTCATTAAGTTCAATTAAAAACAATATGCATATTAAAAAAATGTTAAGTTTAAGCCGTAGTTTTATTTCTATACGTGGATTCAATTATAATATAATATTAATTTATGAATGAAAAAGGGGTCTATTACGCAGCAACACACCTTATATGTGGAACTTTGTGTACGAGAAAAATCCAAGTGCTCCTTACTTTTAACTACTTTTTAGTTTAGCTTTATGTTATTTTACCAATAAAATTTAGATTAGTCTCCAAAGTCTGCGTTAAGTGGAAATTACTTTAATTTTGTAATTTAATCCTAGGATTCTTTTTGTGAAGTTTGTTCATTTTTTTTATTTTGATTTCCATTTTTATAGAGACATATCACCCTACAAAATTATTAATTTTATCTTCCTTTCATGTAATAACTTTCATGTATATAATAAGGAAATTAAAAAAAAAAACATGATAATAAAAGACAATGACAAAGCTTAAAATCAGAAGTGAGAAGTGGGAAAAGACAATGAAGAGTGGGAATTGAGGTTCTGCCATGGCCCTTCTACACGGAAAATCAGTGCCATTGTCTCAGATTCCTATACCAATCACAGTTGTGTCTCCACCAACACTTTCACATTTTCTATTTCTCTTTCACTACAACTATCATAAACTAATTTATTAAATATGTTCCCAGAGATAATTTAATAGAATTTCTTTCATGAACTGAATAATAACACTAACATATATGGTTCTCATATTATAATATAATATAATTCATGAAATTAAATTAATATCTCATAAAGTTACTCGTTGATATACTAAACTATATTATAAACAAAATCTTAGACATAATGGAAATAAACAATATCAATATCTTATATAAATACAAAACATATACTATATAACAGATAGTCTGTTCAACGGGGTCTTCAAGAAATTATTAGGATATATAACATATACTATATAATAGAATTGTTTACGTATTTTGAACATTCTTATCTCTGTTTATTTTTTATTTCTTCCGTGCATAAGGTTTCTGGTTCTTTTGTGTCCTTTGGGTAGATGTAAATTCTAAGGAATAATACTGACAAGTCATTGTCTACATCGATCCCTTGGTAGTGTTAGAGATTACGTGAAGACAAAGTAATTCTTTCACGCATGCATTTTTTTAAATTATAATATTGTCGTGGTCGAACTTCAGCCATAGGATCTAAACTTATTCATTGTCAATTACTTTTAAAATGTAACTACTATAAATTATACGAATACATAATGAACGAGAGGGAAAATATAATAGAAAAAAGATTAAAAATTTTAATGGAGTGTTGGATTGAGGTGTTAAGAAATTCTTATTACATATTAATGTGGGTTTAAGTATAAGACAACTTGTTGATTAAATTCGGAGTAATTATTTATATCAATATAGTTTTATTTAAATTATTATGATTTCTTATTGTTGTTGTAGATTATTATTATTTCATATTTTTTTATATTAATTAGAATTTTATTGGTTAATATTAGAATATTATCCTTTTTATCATTGTGAATTAAAAATTTTAATGACATGTATTATGATTTTTTTTTCTTGTCAATGTCTATATTAATTATTTTTTATTATTAATATGAATACTGTTATTTATTAAGAATTTGTTTTTATTTTTTAAACATAGTTTGAAAACATTTTTAACTAATATTAACTAGGACTGTTTCACATTCAAATAATTTTCTGTACTTGATATAATTAAAATATTTTATCCAAAAAAAAAAGCTAAAATTTAATAAATTTAAATTGACTTATTCAGATAAAATATTTTAAAAAACTATTTTAATTTTAATATATTTAAATGTTTTAGAAATTGAAAAATTAGCCTTATTGGACAAATTAACCATAATAGTGTAATTTTTTTCCTAAATTACGAAAAAGGTGAAAAAAATATTTTTATTACGGATTTGGGTAAGTCATATGACGTTGTGGCGAGATGGATGAAGAAGTCGTACCACATTGTAGCGAATTTCACTGCGGCAAAAAAGTCGTATGGTAGGATGACGACTTCTTACTTAAAGTCGTACC
>Ga0099824_1003972_pt1 | contig 21399 bp, 9 predicted proteins | sample SiratrowhiteBW_FD_76837 | JGI IMG/M metagenome (GOLD analysis project Ga0099824, IMG submission 76837) | Root nodule microbial communities of legume samples collected from California, USA - Siratro white BW | ecosystem: Host-associated > Plants > Roots > Nodule | place: USA: California... | reverse complement strand
TAAGTGAGGTGCAATTCTTACCTTATAAGCCTTAATAATTTATCGTCTATAAATAGTAGTGTCCACATCTAGCACAGTCGACTTGGTCATCCAAATAATCATGTAATGCAACTTGTACCGAAACGTTATAATATTTCTCCATCCAATAAAGTTGGTTCTTATTTTTGTTCATCTTGTTGTGTTGGCAAGTTACATAAATTGCCTTCTCATGCCGCAAAGTCTGTATACTCTCTCTTAGAACTTGTTTTTACTGATCTTGGGGAACCTGCTCGTATTACCTCACGCATGACACAAATATTATGTTTCTTTCATTAATGTGTATTCAAGATATACCTGGATGTTTCCAATAAAGTCCAAAGCTGACACTTTGTCAGTTTTCCAGAGCTTTGAACAAATGGTTGAGTTACAGCTTAATTTCAAAATAAAAAAATGTCCAATCTGATTGGGGTGAAGAGTATGGACCTTTCAAAAAATTTCGTTGTTCGTTATGGTATAAATCATAGACTTATTTGTTCTCATACACGTCTTCAAAATGGTGTTGTTGAGAGAAAACGTAGGCACATTGTTGATTTGGGTCTTACTTTACTGCACCATATTTCTCTCCCTTTACAATTTTTGGATTATGCCTTTACCACTACTTTACATCTTATTATTAGGCTTACTACAACTTCCCTAAATTTTTATGTTCCTTAGTTCTTTTAAATAAAGATCCAGATTTTCATTTTCTCAAAACTTGGATGTGCTTGCTTTCCACTTTTAAGACCCTATCATTCTCATAAACTTGATTACAAATCTGAGGAATGTCTTTTCTTAGGATATTCCCACACACAAAGGCTATAAGTGTCTATTATCTAGTAGAAAAGTTTATATCTCGAAGGATGTTCAATTTAATGAACATAGATTTCCCCATGCTAATCTTTTTTTCTAATACACCAAATACTGTCAAAGATCTCAATCAGTATTTTAATTTAAGTTCCACTCTTACACCACCTCTAAATTCTCCACATTTTTTACCTCCGAAAGGATGTTGTTGGAGATTCCACGTCGCATAGGAATAAGGCCAGCTTGAAATATATAAGTGAGGTGCAATCCTCAAACGTACAAACAGATATTGTGAGGTTGAGTTAGGTGTAAACCCACTTTCTAAGAATGAATAGTCATTGTTGGAGATTCTACACCATTGAGAGATGTAACTTAAATAAAGTATGTAAGTGAATGTAAATCTCAGTTTACAAAACCGGTTTTTGTGGGGTTCAGTTAGGTCTAAAACTTTCATTTTAAGACGGTATTAGATTCATCCCTATCAAGGATTGTTGGGCCTGCTGAGCCACTTATTGTCTCAAGATATAACTAAAATAGAGTATATAAGTGTGTGTAAACCTCGCTTTACAAGTTAGTTTTGTGAATTGAGTTAGAATTAAAACCTATAATAAAAATCATAAGAAATGAAATTGTATATTGGATGCTACTACTATTGTCAATTTTCAAATTGGAAACATCCTTTTTAGCTATTGGGATATATGGATGACCTAGTCTATGCCGTGACAATTTTACACTTGGTTATCAGATAGAGCTGAAATAAATGCAAGTGATACTTGCAACCTCAGCATGTTCTTTAGGACTGTTAGCAATGTAAGGATGTATTGCTTTGCACATTTCTTGGCATTGCCAATCATCTTCCTTGATTTCAAATCTGGAAATTTGCAGTAGGAAAGAATATAACAATGGGCCTGGCACTGTTTTTATTTTATTTTAGCTTTAGAGAACCAAAATTAGAAAAAAAAAAAACTTTTGGAAACACGTTCCCTAATGTCTTTTATTGAAAGGATGACTAACAAAAAATAGGAAACAGAGCTAAATGATCAAACTGCTAAAAAAAATACTAATCAATGATATATAATAACACTTTTGATCTGAATGTACTTTGGTTTCTAATGAGATCTATCATTTCACAGCTGGGGTGGGCCTTTATCTCAAAATTGGTTAGATCAACAATTGGTGTTACAGAAACAGATAATCTCTCGAATGCTGGAGTTGGGGATGACACCAGGTATATTTTCACCATAAAAGCTGAAGTTTTGTTTTGAGTTTCATCCTTTTTAAAATCAACATGTATACGAGTGTCACTTTGTGATTTTCACTGAGGCATCCAGATTCACTAAGGGGAAAATGGTTTTGCTGTCTCAAAATGTTTTCCACATCTTCTAAATTTGGTGCTCTGATTTAACGTTGACTTTGTTTTAGTTCTTCCATCCTTCTCTGGGAATGTTCCAGCGGCTTTGAAAAGGATATTCCCTTTGGCAAAAATAACTAGACTTGGTGACTGGTATTTCGCTTCTCTTTTATTTGCCTGTTCATTTTTCAATCATATTTTTCTGTTAATTTTTAGCTTGCATGACTTGGTGAAGAACTCCAAACAAGTGTGTTGAAATTGATTGAGTGCACACTGTTCAGTACTTAGGTTATGTAAAAAAAATCTATATATAGACTCTTAATAGACTAAGCCCTCCCTTATCTGGCATAGAAGAGAGAAATAAGATGGATGAAAAAAAAAAAAGGTTGAATAAAAATAAGCGGGAAATAAAATGAAAGTTAAAGGTGTTATATTGAAATGAAATAATAGGAAATAGAAAAGAGGTAGAGATTAATGCGGATAGGTGAGAAGTAGTACAGTGGCTCAACTAATTTTAAAATTATTTTCACTCCCTTCTCTGCCATCAAACAATAGAAATTAATTCCATTATCTTGCCTCCCTTAAATTTTTTCGCAACCTAACAAACCAAAATGTACTCAATTTCGTAGGCAAAATGTAAATCTGGTGTGATTTCCTAATAAATAGTTCTTGTGAAACTATATGCAATTAACATTGATTCGTGAATTACTTTAACATTCTTGTAACTTTAGAAGAAGAAAATGATCTTTGTTATTATTTATTGATCAAAGTTGTTGAGTTATATTAGCCAGAGATGGCAAGGAGATATCTGAGCACCCTAATTACAAAATAAATGTAAGGAAAAGATATAGAGAAAATAGAGGAGAGTTAAATAAATAAAGTTTGAATAATCCAATTAAGATTTGAATAATCCAATTAAGATTTGAATAATCCAATTAAGATTTGAATAATCCAATTAAGATTTGAATAATCTAAATCTTAGATTAGATTCAATTCTTCATAATTGATTCCAATTTCATGTTTAAAGCCAAAACAACGAATGGTTATTTAAACTTTTTTTATTTTCTGGATGTGATTTTAGGAGTTAGAATCAATTTTGGTGGTTATCCAAACGAGGACTAAATAGGGACTTATAGGTAATTTAAACGTGTTTTTCTCTATTTATTTGTAAAAAAGTGGGGGTGGATGTCATACTGTATGTACCCGTGGGTATATGTCATCTGCCAATGTCCATTTACTTAAATATATATATATATAGACAATTTATGTTTTGGAGTGTAGTTTATTTGAATACATACTTTAGAGGGAGTGATTTCTAGATAATTTGAATAATTTTATCTTTGCAAAAAACAAAATCTTATACATTTTTATAAGAGAGAAAAATGATGTAAAAATGTGTAAAATGATTATCTCGCTTTTTCTATATATTTTGGGAGATGTCCATGGATATATGTGTGGTAGAGATCTCAAATCGACTAGAGATATGACTAAATTATAGTATATAAGTGGATACATGTCTCACTTTACAAACTGATTTTGTGAAGTTAATTTAAGCTTAAAGCCTAAATTCTATAATGATATCAGAGCCTATCTCTAATCTTAGGTATTTAAATTCCCTAGAATAATGGAGGATGAAATCAAACATGTATGAATAATTTGATCTTGATCTTACTTACCTAAACCTTCTAGGATTCTTATTTGAAATTTAAATTTAAAATAAAAGCACATGCAATTGTTGACAATACAATGCATGAAGTACACATTATTCTAACCTAGTGTATAATTCATTTTTAGTAATTGATTTGTGTTTATTTGTTGCTCATAAAGACCTGTTTGAGTTTAAAAGCTTCATATCTACTGTGCATTTACCATTGGAGGCTTTTTATTATTGTCTTTCAGGAATACTGTTGACAGTGATCCTCGCTGGTGCTGTACCTACCTTCTTGATCCGTCTGATCCTTTATTTGTTGAAATAGGGGAGGCTTTCATAAGGAAACAAATTAAAGGTGTGTTGAATTTCTTCTTTTTGTTCCCCCGCTTTTTCTTATATAGCTATTCATGTCATTTCTGGTATTCTTGGTGTCCTCATACTTCAATGGAAATATAACCTCAGTAAAAGCATAGTTTCTCAAAGGTTGTGTGATAAGGCATCGGAAAACAGAGAATTTATTAGCTTTTAAAATTCGAGTGCATTCAATTGAAAATCAATATGAAACTCTTTAAGTTAATCTTGTTTTTACTTTGCATAACTAAATACAGAGATGTGTTTAGCAGAGGTATTACCATTTGAGGAACAATTTTGTTTTGAGATATGATACTTGTAAACTGGTGTAAAATGTTACGTAAACTTAAAACTACAGAGAAATTAGAAGAGAAGTACTCTTTGGTTTTTGATATTCATATACTCTGCCTGGCTGAATTGATATTTGATTTCATTGTTATTCTGTAAAATTTTAATTACCTGGCTGAATTGATTTTTGATTTCATTAAAAAAGGATGTAAAGATAGACACAAAAGTTCAAAATGAAGTTTCATAAGACAAACCTGAGTACATCTGGAATATTCATGAATGAAAGTAACAAAATACCTGAAAACAAAAGATGAGACACAACTTGATCTCCAAATATCGGAATGAATGATAGAGAAAGCATAATTACATCTTGATTCATATTTTTTAGGAAAAAAAAGATCTAACATGTTTTCCTAATTGAAATGCCTCATATTCTAACATCTGAAGACTACTAAGATCATAGACCAATTTTTTTTTATGATTTTGACAAGTGAGGATGTCCCAATCGATCATGTAAAAGTTTAGCAGATGGAGATGCAAAACAAGACACAACCTTCTCCAATCAATTGCCTCGTACCATGTTCCTATATAACAAAGGAATTGACATCAAATGTTATTGAACAATTTAAGGACTTGGTTAACTGACTTAAAGAGATAAGATTGAAAGGACAAGCCGGAACAAAAAGAACAGATTTTAGATTCAAGGAAGGAGAAAGGGAAACTTGACTAACTCCCTTGGAGGAAACTTTAGAATTGGCTAAGGTTATGAAATGATGATTTTTGGGAAAAAGAAAAGGGATGAGAACTAAGAGGTATTACCATAAATGTGATCAGAAGCACCTGAGTCAATTATCTATGGGCTTTGACTTTCCACAAGTTGTGAGATGCTAGTTTTTGACAAGCTGGGATTTTTTGTTTGGTGGAGGGAGGGGATGAAGGAGTATTGAATCTGTGAAAGTAATTCTAAGAAGCTTAGATCTTGAGGCAGAGTATAAGAGTTGTGAGCTTTTGTTTTGTTTTCAATCTTATCTCTACTACTCTCTTACATTCATATAATTAGAACTTTGCTCTATTCTGTGTACTTTTCTACTAGTGTGAATACTAGGATCTCTCACTTTCTTTCCTTTTTAATTTTTAAGGTGAATGTGTTTGCTATAGAAAGGCTAGCCTTTGGGTGATTACTACAATGTTCTATGCCTTTTTCTCCTTTACACTGTCTACCTCAATCCTGACATTTTTTTCTTTCTTTCTTTTTTTTTTTTTTTTTTTTTTTTTTTTTTTTTTTTTTTTTTTTAATTTTTACAGAATATGGGGATGTCACGGACATTTACAACTGGTAGTCTCACTTATCTTCCATACTTAACACTATTCTTTTTCTCTTGGACAGTCTGATTACAAGTTGATGATCTACCATGTCAATCTATTTTTCTTTGTTTTCTAATTAGGATTTTGTACTTATGGACATGCATTGTCACAAAGGAGTTGGCATGTTTAAATTAGTCTTAACCACATACATGCAATTTTGTAACTTGCTCGAGTGTGTTTTTTTTATTCTCTTGGTTGCCAACATACATACTATATTTTTAACTGCAGTGACACATTTAATGAAAACTCCCCGCCTACCAATGATCCGGAATATATATCAACTCTTGGAGCTGCAGTATATAAAGGGATTTCCAAAGGTGACAAGGATGCTGTCTGGTTAATGCAAGTATGCTTCAGTTGACTCAGGATCTTCTGGTTTCCTTTTTAATTCCTTATAAGACTGAAATTTGGTATTTAGACTCACTAACTAAACAGAAGATTACATCATAAACTGTCCTAGAGTTGTAACAACTCCTACAGAGAGTAACATTGTTGGAAAAACTTTCACATGCACTTCTCTCCTCACTTCTTTCATACAAGGCATCTCCTATACAAATTTTACATAGTAACTGCTCCTAAAACTTAATAACTACCTACCATCTGACCTTATATAAAATAACTGCTCCAAAAATACATAACTGAACTTAATTAAACAAAACAATTAATAAATAGACTTGAGAGTTTGAATGTGAAAGTTAAAGAGAAAGTAATCAGTATACACAATAGGAAGTGACACTTTTCTAACACTTCCTCTCATCCTGGAGCATATAAGTTATATGTACCAACCTTGGAATATATGAACTAAATGTGTGGTCCTTTGAAATACTTTGCAAGGATGTCGGCAATTTGATAATTTGTATTGATAAATTCAATACTATTGTCCTTGGATAGTAACATCTCACAAACAAAATGGTAGTCAATCTTTGGATGTTTAATTCTCTCTTACTAGATTAGAGACAACGTGAAGGGTTGCCTAATTATCACAATACAACTTTATTTGATGAACTTAAAGATGTTATTTAATCCACACAAGTTCTGAAGTAGCTAAGGCCATACCTCTATATTTTCCTTCTGCATTGGATCAAATAACAACATTTTGTTTCTTGAACTTCGAAGAGATGATTTCCACCAATGAATATATAATATCTAGTGTTAGGGTGCCAATCTATAGGAGAACCCGTGTAATTAACATAATATTTAGAAATTGAGTATTTCATCTATCTTCAGACAACAACCCCTGTTTTAGAGCCTAATGTATCAAAGAATGTGAATTACAAAATTCCAATGCTTAAAATACTTGAATTTGAATGATAAAAATCAGTGAGTTGTTGTACTCAACTGATGTATACATATTTATAAAAGAGAGAAGAATACATTACAAGGAAAAAGGTATTACCCTATAACACTCAATGCTTGAGATAGGTACATACACCCAAAAAAAGCAGCTTTATCTAAGTTATACAGTACAATAACAATCATAATTTTAATACTCCCTCTCAAGCTGGAGCATATAAATTGTATGCATCAAGCTTGGAACATAACTGAATTCTAGGCTCTCTCAAGTTCTTAGTGAGAATATCTGCAAGTTGGTCTACAGATGATAAATCAATTATATAGTTCCTTGGGCAACAAGTTCTCCATGATAAAATGACAATCCATCTGTGTTTGGTCTTTTTACGAAACACAAGATTGGAAGCAATATGAAGGACTATCTGATTGTCACAATACAACTTCATTTGTTTAACTTCACAAAATTTCAGTCTCTTGAAGGAGTTGTTTAATCCACACAAGTTCACAAGTGGTCAAAGCTATATATCTATATTCAGCTTGTACATTGGATTGGACAATTACATTTTGTCTCTTGCTCTTCCAAAAGACAATATGAATACACAATATCTTGTGTTAGATTTTCTGTCAATGGGACTGTTAGTCCAATCTTCATCACAATACAATACAATTTTAGTATTTCCTATTGTCTACCAATAATTATCATAACTGCTGCTAGTCCCACACCATGTGTTATTTAATTATAATTTTATAGGCATCTCAATTCTAGAAACAACTGCTCTAAATTGATCTTGAATATAAATTTGCTTTAATTCATAGGTTTGTAGTGGTAACTACTAAGGGGAAAAGGTATAAAATAAATATAGCACAGAGAACATAAATACTATCTACTCCCTTATCACAGGCATGATGCATTTAGCTTTCAAAGCGATGAAATTTGTCTCTTCTTCTGTGGATGTTTTTATGTTGTAGTTGCTCACATTGCTGAAGAGTTACAATTGTCTTATTTATCCATTTCTTTTCATGAAAATTTTTATTCCCATTATAAAGTGACTTGTATCTTACAAATATATATATGAATTTGCAGGGCTGGCTCTTCTACTCTGATTCTTCATTTTGGAAGCCACCTCAAATCAAAGTATGATATCAGAAACAGACAAGATACCTTTGGTTTTGTTGAGTATATAGGACCTACCAAAGAAGCTTAAGCTACTTGTCTTATATATAATATTCATTTGTGTAGCTTAGTTAGGTTTCATAAATTTTCAGAGAATAGAGAGAAGTTGGTTTCATTACAAGTGAACTAATGATTACACACTTAACATTTGATGTTAGCTATATATAGCTGAACTAGTTGTTAACTAACCTCTAACTAAATGAAAATTGTCTGTTAGTTGTAGATTCTATACTTATAAATACAATGGAGCTGAGTGATTACAATGTAAACAAAGGGAAAATACAACATAGAGATGCAGAGTGAAACTCTTCTTTACTCTAGAGTGGTGAAATCTGCATATTGATAAATGTACGTAAATGAAGGAACAGCAGGTGCTTGTTAAGCGCCTACTGACAAGCAAAGAAGAGATCCTATTTCCATATACTTGATTAGAGCATGAAGGATTCGATTATGAGCAAGTGAAAGAAAAGTCAAATCATGACAAACAATTTGAGGAATAGGAACTTTTAGTGCAAACAGTAAGGTTAGAATCCACAGGACCTTAGAAATAGCAAGAGCAAGGTCATCACTGTCTTCTCCATGGTTAAAATAGGTCAGAACCAAAACTCTGATACCATTTGTTTTCTCTATTGAAATCAGAATAGGGTTACAACCAGTATTTATGTAGATCAACTATGGTACAAATAAGGAAAATAGTCTCCCATAAATAAGCTGGAAAAAAAATGAAACAATATATAGATAGACAACTCCCTAAAACATGTACAATCTGATTTGGTTCAGAATTATCCTAAATTAGGGAAAGAGAATAAGACGATAATGAATTATCTAAAAGGTGCGAAAATAAAAAGCCACCAGAACAATTATACATGAAACTAAATAATTACTAGCTTTATTGCGAAACAAAATAATTACAGAATCAAACTTAGTTACAGAAATATTTGCGGGAATCAAATAGACTCTTTTGACACTCTGTCAAAAACTAGCATAGGAGAAAATAAATTTTATACTCCGAAAGTTACAGCATTTGAAAGAAAGCACACATGGATTTTATCCTAAAGTTCTTATGACAATAAGACTTGAGAGCATGTCATGTGAAATTAAAGATTAGAGCCATGAAAGTAATAGTTGATCTTGTTCCCGAGAAAGATATGAATTGGAGACATGATCTGCATCATGATTAGGAATTAATTTGATACTTTAAAGGAATGTGGATTAGCAAGATGGTTGTGCAAATGCTGCACCGGTTCAAACTGTTGAGACCAAAGGAGGAGTATACTCTAACAAATTGGAAGCGTGAAAGTAGATCAAAAAAATGGCACCTAGCTCTTCATACCATGTTAGGGTTCACAATTTTTCAAAGGATTGAGAACTTGATTCTTTACAAGTGAATGAATGGTTACACACACTAAATAGTTGACGTCTTAATTAACTTACTAATTAACTACCATCTATCAGCCTAAACTGAAGAATATAAAGAGTTCAAAGATTACTATGTAAATGAATAGAAAATACAACATTAAGATGCAATGTTAAACTCTATACTCTAATAAGTCTGAAGTAATCAAAATATTACCCTTTCCAGATTGTAATTTTTGTGTAATTTCTCAAATAGAGTCTAAGCAAAGCCGGAATATAAAGCCAGTGTTGGTTTGGACACAACCAAGATTAGATGTGTAACCTCATCTAGGTGGAATCTTCTTATTTGCATTAATTATAAACACACTGTTTTTAGAATGATTCTCATAATATTATAAAGATACCTCCGTTACATATTTATTTCCCTTGAGAAAGTTAATATCGTTAAAACTCAGTTAATCATTAATGGGCTTCAACATAATATATATTAGTAAGATGTGCTTAGATATAGATTAATAAGATGCGCTGAGCTGAATAGGGTTTGTCTTGTTAGTGTTATGAAATTTCAGAATAATATGATGATTATTCTCTTCAATTACTAAAGCATTTTGGCAAAATGACCATTAACTTCTTATTTCGATGCGATGGTAGTATTAGGATCCCATAATACTTTCGTATCACCCTCTATACATTATAAATCTTTGTTTGCATCTTCTATCTGGTTGCAGTCCGCAAGGTAATTCTGTTTAATGTCAATCCTCTGTCTTCAAATTGAATTTTTTATTTATTTATTTTGTTATAATATGTGCAGGCCCTTTTACATTCTGTTCCATTTGGAAAGATGGTTGTTCTTGATCTGTTTGCTGATGAAAAACCAATATGGAAATCTTCTTTTCAGTTTTATGGTACTCCTTATATCTGGTAATTAGGGCTTTGTTACCTCTTGTTACTGGTTTCTATACAGAAATACAGTATTCTAAACAGTTATGCTTTCTCAATCATACTCTGCATCAGGTGTATGCTTCATAATTTTGGAGGCAATATTGAAATGTATGGAACCCTTGATGCAATTTCTTCTGGGCCTATTGATGCTCGTGTCAGTGCAAACTCAACAATGGTATTGGCAATATTTCCTGTCTCACATGAACATATTGGCATTTATGATATCAACAATAGCTTGAGTTTTAATTTGTTAGAACTTAGAAGCCAAAATGGGATAAGCAAGCTGGTAAAATCTATCTTTGTTTTAGCATAAGATATCTTCATATGTTATCAGACAAAAGAAACATTTAGTGATTATGACGTTAGGACATCTAGTTGGCCAGACCAAGGATATTAACCAAAAATAGCCAATTTACCCACCTTGATTGGCTAGGCAACTAAACTTCTTACTCTCTAAGAGAGCTTAGAGGAAATAAGCATAAAACTTATATTAAAAATCACTTTTCATTCAACTTTTGTAAAAAGGGATACATAGATACATATTTATAATAGTAGGAGATGGGAAAACTTTCCTAACTTTTCCATTTGGGACTAGTAAAATACCCTAAATTTAGCATATACACATACTCCTGCATCAGATTATGTTGATTTATGACTTGTACATTTTGTTTTTAAATTTTTGTTCACTTTTTGGCAGGTAGGTGTTGGTATGTGCATGGAAGGAATAGAGCAGAATCCCATTGTTTATGAGTTAATGTCTGAAATGGCATTTCGTGACAAGAAAGTTGAAGTTCCGGTAATGTTCATATGCTCTCTAGTGCAATTGTTTGAATTTGCTTGGAAAATTCTCAGCCTCATGAATTGGTGTACTTTAAAAGTGCAAATTAAAATCCCTCAATATTAGGTATTTACAAAGTTTTGTCTAGAGAGTGAGTATGAGTTTCTTATTTTCCTATTTTATAGATTAGATTCTTCAAGTAATCATACAAGAGCTAACTGTTGTAGCTGGAGAGTCCATTGCCTTAGAACTATACACCAAAATTCCCATAATTCGAGTGTGGGGGGCAACTCCCATACATAGCAATTGAGTGTAGCACAATACCTTCACTTATATACACTACTTTGGCCTTATTAGTAGACATGGCAATATTAAGAGAGAGAAATAAAGACATGATTTGGCTGAAATAGTTTATATAGGTTCGTTATGGAATTTAAGTCTAACTCAACTTTACAAAATTGGTTTATAAGATGAGGTTTGTACTCACTTATAGACTATAATTTGACCTTATCTCTATTCAATGTGGGTTCTTCAATATGCCTCCTCACGTCAAGTACTAGGTAGCTCAAGTGTAGGACTAGGGGAGAACCTGATAGCACATGATATGAGGCCCAAAAATCTTGACTAGGATAGACTTTGAATGACTCTAATACCATCTTAAGAATGTGGAATTAAACCTAATTCAACCTATGAAAAGTGACTTATAAGGTAAGGTTTGTATCTTCTTATATGCTATAATTTGGCCTTATCTCTAGTCCTGGAAAATACCTCCACAACCAGCCCTCCTAGGTGCACCTTAGTTTCCCTATCTAATGGACGAGTTAGATCAACTAACCTTCCCATGGCTATTTGTAAAGGTGTGTGCTATTGCGCTAAGTATCTTATCTCTAACTTTGTGTCATATAATAATTTATCACTTTTTAATTGTTTTACATCAGAATTATCGAAAGCAAAAATACCAATAGATATAGAAGTTGCTCTATGGTTTTCTAGAGTGGAAGGTTGTCTCAGAGATGAGAGCTCTTGAAAAGAGCTAAAGATGGTAAATGGTGGATTTGTCAGCAGGAAAGACAGTTCTATGTTGGAAATGGTTTTTGGTTGTCAAAATCGGCTACTTGTTATGTATTTTAGGAAGCTTTTTTAATTTTATCCTTGCTATAGTTTTATTCTTTGTCTCATATGTATCTTGTTATTAATACTAAGATTATGTATATATTATTCTTTCTAAATTGGAGATACATAGTTAAGTATAATGAAAATGGATAGCTAAATTGGTAGCCAAAGTTTTTACTTTAACTTGTTTAGTTAACTACTTGGAGACTTTTGCATCTTTCGCAAATTCGATCATGGTTGCCATGTCATCGATAACCAATCTTGACTGGTCTTCAACAATTAGTTGTGAAGAATCCTTTCTTTTGTATGCATGAATGCACCACTAGGCTTCAAATCACATTTCAAACATAAAGTTACAAACTTGAGAAGTCATTATGTGGGTTGAAGTAATCACCTAGAGCTTGGTTTGAGAGATTTGCTATTAATTAAAAAACAAGCATATGTGTGGTGTCAAAGGTAAGTTCGGTGTGCTAATTGTATATACACATGACATTGTGCTCAGAAGGGATAGCTTGCATGGGCCTCTAAAACATATACGAGTGCTGAATTTGAAAATAAGGATCTTGGGCCTCTAAAACATTATGTGAGGAGAACTGTAATTGAAGGATCTAGGAAAAGAGAATAATGGTCTTTCAAAGGAGATACATCTCTGACCTTCCGATAGAGACTAGAATGAAGAGTTGCGACTTCCTATTACTACCAATGAAACTATATCATGATTAAAAGTTTGCCATTAGTATTATTCAAAAACGTTTCTAGCATGACAAAACCAAGCATGTGAAATTGATGCAATTTTTAACGAAGAAAGATTGTCTAGGAGTTATTTCCATGTCCTTTGTTCCAGACTCTCAACAGTAGGAAAACGTATTTACTAAAGGGCTGTTTAGATCGTATTTTGAATTTGATGTATTGTAAGCAAGTTGGGCATGTTTAATATGTATGTCTACCAGCTTGAGGGGTTGTTGATATAGTTTACAATTTTTTTTTTTTCTAATTTGGACATTTTCCCAGGAAGCTGGAAAAAATGAAATGATATCCACAATTCTGATTTGATCCTTGATTTTCTCCTATAATTTAATTTAACTTCTATTTCATACTTGCTTTTAGTTAAAAAAATAAATTGAACTTCTTTTGTAATTGGATTGGCCAAAGTGTTTCTCTAACCAATTCTGCTGATTTATGCCATCATTGTGCCATTTGCAGCTCTCCATTAATAAATGAAGAAGAAAATCATTATTTTCTCCTAAACTATACCAAGTTGACGCCCATTTAAAATATAGGTTTAGATCATATGTTGAAATTAATTTTGTACATATCATTGAAACCTTTGTACTTGGATTGAACTTTATTATCCTTGTAGGAATGGATCAAGAGTTATTGCAATAGACGATATGGTAAAGCTGTTCATCAAGTTGAGGCTGCTTGGGAGATTCTTTATCATACAATTTACAATTGTACTGACGGAATTGCAGTATGTATTTCAAGTATTACTTTATGTTTAGTAATCATCTCATAATATCTTTATTGCATCTTATAGAGTATTTCGGAGTACCTTATATGAATTGTTTCCTTTTTAATTACAATAAGTCTTCTTCGTATGTCAGTTGTCTTAGGCTTGTTCTAGTAGTACAGTGCACTAATATTTGACCTCGTATTTTAGTGTAAATAAGGCCATATAGGTTTTACTGCATTATGACACCATATCAATATTGTTAGAATGTAATTATTCATTAGCTGTTTCAGATCCTAGGAAATTAGGATCATTCATCCCTGATTCTTAGACAAGAATTTATTGTATTTGATTATGTAAACTATTATAAATACATACTTTGTGGTCTACATTAGACACACAACATTCAGATAGCCCTTATATGGTGAACATTACCTGCCACCATTGTTGTTGATTTGAGATTGGAATCAAGAATAAAATCTTATTATGAATTGTAAGATACATAACTTGTATAACTTAAAAGATAAAATAAACAAAATCCTTAAACAATCACTAATTTTTTTAAAAAGTAAAGAATATAATAAAAATTGTTTATTAATTCAGACTTATTTTCTTTTAAAAAAAATAAATAAAAAGAAGCCTTAAATAACAACTAATTTTATATGAAAAATTAAGGTAAATAGTCAGTTTAGTATAACAAATATTGATATATTTCGTTTTTAGTACAATAAGGGAAAAAATAAAATAACAGTGTTTAAAAACAACGTAGGTGATCTTAGGTGTAGGTGGCGGGAGATCTTAGGACCATAATGGGGAAGAAATAGAGTTGTATTTGAGTTCCTTTTGTTGAAATCAGTGTCTAATATGGATATTGATTTGGAAAATTTGTCAATTCTGTCAGGACCATAATCATGATTTCATTGTAATGTTTCCTGACTGGGATCCATCAACAAATTCTGAAACTGGCGTATCCAACAACCAGAAGAAGATTAACATGTTGGGACCTGGAAACAGAAGGTACTTATTCCAGGAAACATCTTATAAGCCACAGGCTCATTTGTGGTACCCCTCTGATGATGTAATTAAGGCATTACAACTTTTCCTAGCTGGTGGGAAGAATCTTTCTGGAAGTCTCACATATAGGTAATGTATTGAATTTAGTATATACTGAAAATTTAATTTCTCTTTAATCACTTATCAATGATTAACATGAAGTGTAATATAATGTTAAATTTTTCTTTGTAATAAATAACTTGAGCTTCGTAAACATCCATCTTCCACATTTGACTAAGGTATAGCAATTTCTCTGCATGTCTTGATATCAGATTAATCTTTTTAATTACTTTGTAGTAGTGTTCAGGAAAACAAGTTAAGAGCAATAGGTGGATAATGCACTACTTTAGACGTCAACCTTATATTATAGAATTAGAGGTGTTGATTTTATTTGGTGGGAGGTAATTCTCCTTCATATTTCTTACGATTTGTTGAAATGGTCTTCCACATTCGAGATTTTCCTAGTAGGTTTTGGTTGGGTCCTGCCACTTCCGTATTTCTTTTCCTATATATATGGAATCGAAGAGGATTGATATAGGTTATAGTGTTTGTTAGAGATCTTACATTAACCAGGAATGTAATAAAATTATAGAATAAGTGAATACAAACCTTACCTTACAAGCTAGTTTGTGAGGTTGAGTTAGTTTAATACTTTCTAAGATGATTTCAGAGCCTATTGTAGATAGGTTTGTTTGGGCCTATGGTGTCATCAGCTACTAGGTCCCTCTCTTTTCCCATGCTTGTGAGGACCAATCCCCGGCGTGAAGGGATGTATTGGAGATTTTACATAGACTATAGATATGCCCAAATTATAATATAGAAGTAGGTGCAAACCTTATCTTAAAATTCGGTTTGTGAAGTTGAGTTAGACTTACTTCACTTTCTAAGAGTGTTAACCTAGTTAGGATTATACCCTGAGCAATGATGCTTTAACATTGTTATTTTCATTTAAAAAAGGCATCAAACTTAGACCAACCTGCAAAAGTGATATGTTGCATGAAGAAAATGTCATCAATCTCAATGAAATAATAGTTTCTCAATATTGGTCCAACAAAATAAAAATTTTATAATCATGTGGTCTTTTCTTGAGGTACAAAATTATGTTATGCTAGCTTAAGGATCAAAACTTGTGCATTGATGTATATAGAAAATAGAAATCCATGTAATGTAAGCAAGTCAATCACTTCTCATGGATGGAATGATTATAAGTTTGGTGCTCTTTTATGTTCACCAAAGGAAGGAATAAAGTGGCACTAGTTCAGGTCTCACGACAAATTTTGGTGAATTCTTTGCTCTATATTGGGGAGAATTCAAACTTTGCTTTGCACAAAACTTTACACATGCACACACAATGAACATGAGAGATAAAAAGAGAAAATGATTTGGTCAACTATGTCAAAAGTGCTCTCATCTTTCTAACAGGTATGACCTTGTTGACTTGACACGGCAAGTATTATCAAAATTTGCAAACGAGGTATACTACAAGGCAGTTACTTCGTTTCAGAAGAAGAACATTGAAGCTTTGCAATTTCACAGCAATAAGTTCCTTCAACTGATAAAAGATATTGATGTACTGCTTGCTTCGGATGATAACTTTCTTCTTGGAACTTGGCTTGAGAGTGCTAAGAAACTGGCAGTCAATCCAAGTGAGATAAAGCAGGTAAGGGACAGGTGTTTACCTACAAATAATCCTTCACAGTGACACCTGTTTTCAGCAAATTCAAATAATTTGGATTTTGTTGAAATTAATGATTTAAATTTTATTTAGTTAGCATGTTCTACTCAATACTGTTTTAGAATTTAAAATAGACCATAATCCATTTGGCAGCTTGAGGTTAGCATTTGAATTAAGCATGTGTTTCATATCGGTTAATTGCTGATTATATTTAATTATGTTGTACATATTATGAATATAACCTTCGTAGTCTAATTAGGCAGAATTTCTTTCAAATTATATAACTAACTTAAAAATCATCACTTTTGAGAAGTTTTGTAAGTTTTACAAAATTGAGATGCTTCACATTTTACTCTCATTGCTCACTGTATCTATAAGAACTGCTACTGGCCTGTGAGCATTAATGAATTTAACTCTGAAAGCTTCAAAATATAATAAAAGTTGTTGTTATCTATAACTAAGAATTATTTACTTGCAAAAAGTTATTGAACAGAAGAAGTTTAATAACACTTCCCTCTGGGCAAGTGATCTCCACGTATACAATTAGAGAAAATAGTTATTATTCTCAATTATTCAGAATCATAGTACAGGGCATTTATGCAGAATTAAAATGAAACTGGTACGGAAATACCAAATGACATAGGATACTAAATACAAAGTTTCTTTTTATTTCTCATTTATTGATTGTTCATAAATTAAGTCATTCTCATCTTGCTTATCATGTCCACTAAGTTTAATGCATTTACCTTTCCTCCACAGTATGAATGGAATGCTAGGACACAAGTGACAATGTGGTTTGATACCAATGACACTACTCAAAGCAAGCTCCATGATTATGGTAAAGTTATAATTTCGATTATAAAGTTATAAAGGATTTTTGGATTTTCCGATATTTTTCGTTATCCGATATCGATAATGCTGCTTAAACTTCACTATACTATTCCATAGTATTCCATTTTTAATTCTTGTTTGATGTTTTCTATTTGTCTGGTTTCTGATTAGCCAACAAATTTTGGAGTGGACTTCTGGAAAGCTACTATCTCCCGCGAGCTTCAACTTATTTTAGCCATTTGTTAGAAAGCTTGAGACAAAATGAGAAGTTCAAGCTGACTGAGTGGCGAAAACAATGGATTTCACAGTCAAACAAATGGCAGGAAGGCAATGAGCTCTACCCTGTAAAGGCCAAAGGAGATGCTTTAGCCATCTCTCAAGCTCTCTATGAAAAGTATTTTGCAAAATAAATTCACAAACTATTAAATTGGAGAATATCATTGCACAAACCTGTTCACATTGTCCATATTGAGCTGGTTGTTGTGTTCATGTCTTATTTTCCCATGCTTGGCACTGGTAATACAATATCTCAACAATTGAGCTTTGAGCTAGATGTTTTTCCAAATGAATTCTTAGCCAATCACGCACATGCTACTCTTAAACGATAAAATAGAATAAATTGTGCTTGAAAGAACTCAAATTATCACTAGCCCACAGATGTAGCAAAAGTGGGATAATTATATTTTTTTTATTAAGTTTCTAATATTTACCATTAAATTCTAATATTTAAATATATTTGATATTAAACATATTTTATGACAATCAATTTTATATTAAGCTGTATTTTTTTATAATAATTTGACACTAAGTTGTATTTTTGTTTATACCAATTTCACGTTAAGTTGTGAACTTAATATACCATGTAACTGTTGTGCTTTTTATGTCGGAACTAAATCACATTTTTCATGTTTTTTTCAATGACTTCTAGATATTTTAAAATTCGGACATCAAAGATTAGATATGAACAAAGGAAATCAGTGGAATAACTTTAAAACTTCAGAAGATATTTTTGGGAATATGTTACAATATAAATATATATATATATATATATATTAAACTCACCATTTTTTTTACTTCACTTTTTTTAGAGAGCACATGGATAACAAGAATAAAGAGAGATATGCATTTTTAGGTTGTGAAAGAAGTCGTAAGTATAGATGATATAAGAAGAATTTAAAAGACAATTGTCAGTAAAAAATAAAAAATAAAAAGTGAATGTTCTTTTAAATTATATGGGTAACTTGTCAAAGATGATAAATGATGGATTATAAAATTAATTTGTATCTCTCGTAATCATAATTTAGTAAATATATTAGATAAGTCAGATTAACACAAACATTAACACATAAAGAAAAATTGATGTTTGTTCGTATAATAAAGAGTTCAATCAAATTTAGAAATATTTTGTTAATATTGAAATATCATAATAAAAAAATTTGACAAAACAAAATGTATAATGTAATATATATCTATCTAAAAACAAATTCACGTTATAAAACTGACATGTAACAACTAATTATGGTATTGATCGTACCATAATTAGATTTGAAAGTAAAAATATGGTGACAAATAAATTTAGATACATGAAACTAAAATCTTTTATTATTATAAAAGATATATATATATAACTAATAGATACAAGGTATCTTTACTTGAAGATAACCTTCTTTACTATATTTGTTTTATTGATATCTAAATATAAAACAAAATTTGTAGACTTTTGAAAGACTTAAAAAATTGTATTTTAGAGCATATTTCCTCCCTAATAGAGATATTACTTTTAAAAGAATGCAATACTGATCGTGTTTTCAAAAATTTTGAATATTATATCACTTTTATTCAGAAAAAATAATGTGAAAATAAAATATATAATATTAGTTCATCCAAAAAGAAACTTGAGATTAAATCATGAATGTTTGGAAAAATGTTATGATGAATTGTGATGGAGTAAAAATATTTGGTATTGTTCCGATTAGAGTTATTTGTTCTTCATGAGTTATATATGGTAAATATGTGAATAGTATAAGATTCATGAGTTATATATGATAAATATGTGAATAGTATAAGAGTAGTAATTTGACAAAAAGAAATTTGTTAAGACAAATAAGGTGATGCACACTTACATAACACAATATAGTCTTACAAAATAAATAATTACAAAAGTAAATAAAATAGTTCAAAAATTATTAAAACAATAATTTCTTAAAAAAATAATAATAAGATAACGTCAAAATAAAAAAAAATACTAAAAAACGTCTTGACATAAACTCATGTGAAGTATCTATCAAACAAATACCGATTAAAAAATTCTATCAAAACAGATAAACTCCTAGAAAAAAAAAAAACACTTTCTCATAAAAATATCAATTAATTCGGTATATAAAACTAAAGAAAAAAAATTTGGATAAGCAATCACTGCTACAATTTAGTTTTTAAATTTGTAAAATTTTAATTAGATTTTCAACAATTTCTAATTTTTGATGATAAAATTTAAAATTATATGATTACAGAATTTGTCATCCATGGGACTAAAATAAATATTGGTTTTTCTACTAACGTTTGGAAGATGAAACTATATATTTATCTAAAAGATAAATAGAAAAATAAAGTAAAATTGAATTATTAGCAATGATATTTATGCAGTTGAGGATATTTTAAAGCGGAATCCCAATCACTGAATCCAATGGCTCTCTTCTGCAACTCCTTCTCCTTCGTTGCTCCCTCTCTTCTGCATCGTCCCTCACATCTTCCCCGTCAATTTCTTTGTGCCAACGCTTCCTTAAGCTCTTCCTCCCACGAATCCAAAGCACAGCAGAGTGTTCCTTCTGCAACTTCCGCCGCCACTGCTCCTTCTTCCTCCACCCCTTTCGTGGAGTCGAGGCCCCCTGACCCCGCCGCCTTCAACTACGCCCTCGCCAACCCCAACGGCAACCCCATCGTTAAGTTGGTTCGAGCCACCGAGTCTTCCATTGAAAGGGTATTTCTCCGCTTTTCTCTCTTTTTCTGTAATACCACTGCGTTTTCATGGATAACAGAATAAACTACCTGTGTAATTTTTACCTGATCTTGTTAAATAACCTCGATCATGCTTTTTTTAATATCCTAATTAGGTTAAAATTTTCTTTTACACGCATTATATATACAAAATTTTGTATCAGTAAACACGCGCTATTCGGTTCGATTCGGCTCAAGTGGTGGTGGACCAACCCGATCCCAATCTGGCTGTGAGATTAGAAAAAAAGGCTTTTTCTTCCTGCACCTATACCCATTGTTACTGATTGCAGTTCCATACTAACAGAAAAAGACAAAAATACCCTCCTGTACCACACCATCAAACTTTCGCCATTGCCATGCACCTCCGATCTCCACGGAACTCTTTGAGAGGAAGAAAGAGGGAAAATACGTTCTGGAAAAGAGAACTAGTTTAAGCAAGCTCGTTCAGGAAGCTAATATATATATATTGAAGCTTGTGCAGGACATTCTGTTCTAAAATTATAATCATATATGTTTTCAAAAGCTTGTTTTTTATTTTTTTCTGAAAAATTAGTTCTTGAACACAATTCGCATGTTTCAAAAGGTTTGATCTTAAGATATCATATATATTTTGAAAACTATGTTCCAAAAATTCTGTTTTGAAAATCCTGTCGTAAAATTTTAAGAAATTTCAGAAATCACTTATTGTCATTTTAAAAAATACGAGGATGTAAGAAGAAAAAACTATAAAAAAAAAAAAAAAAAAAAAAAAAAAAAAAAAAAAAAAATAATTAATTAAATAAATTTTTTTTTATTTTTTTTTTTTTTATTTTTAATTTTTTTTAATTTTTTTTGAAATATAAATTTAAAACCATTCTATAATTTATTTTTGCTACATTTCTGGTAAATAGTTTTTTTTTTTTTTTTTTTTACTCC
>Ga0099824_1003971_pt1 | contig 21401 bp, 13 predicted proteins | sample SiratrowhiteBW_FD_76837 | JGI IMG/M metagenome (GOLD analysis project Ga0099824, IMG submission 76837) | Root nodule microbial communities of legume samples collected from California, USA - Siratro white BW | ecosystem: Host-associated > Plants > Roots > Nodule | place: USA: California... | reverse complement strand
GGTAAAATTCACAAAAGTAAACGCCAAGTAGAAACATTAGTAAAATTGAAATTTCAATAGTAAATTTACAAAACTACAAAATTTAATAATAAAATATATGTAATTTAAAATATAATTGTAAATTAAAAGTCACTCCAGATTATCTACACATCACGTACGGTGTAATAAATTTAACCATCAATAAACCTTACAAGAAAATGCTGGATGTGGTAAAGCTGTTTGTATTGAATAAATTGTAGCAAAGGTTTCCACTTATGATAACCTGAACCATATAGGTGATAACAGCCCCTGCCACTAAAGTAAGTAAAGAATCAAAGAAAAAAGTTGTGGAAAAAGTGAATAATAGTGCAAGTTGTTTTCGGATCCAAAATTTGACACATTTTTAAGGTAAGACTCCCCCCCTTATCTAATCCTTTGTGCGGATTGATGAATGAATTTGATAAGGAGAGTAAAAAGAGGTATTACTCGATTGAAAGAAAGAAAGCGAAAAAGTGAAGAAAAAATTTTAGGAAATTTTGTGAATAATTGTTAAAAAAATTTTAGTCAATAATGAAATTGTAAAATTATAATTTCATTTTTGTAGTTATTTATACATAAAACTCGTGTGTGATTAATATATACAGATTACGAACTCAGTAAAAAAAAATATAAATTATTTGATCTTACGAATATATGTAAAATTGTTGAAAATGGATTTTAATAAAATTAAATAAAACTTAAATAGAAATAATTATAAAAGATTTAATCAAAATTGTATATTTTATAAAACTTAATAAAATAAACAAGAATTGGTATAAAAATTGAGCAACATAGAATGAATGATGATAAGCTTTTTATATTTACTGTCCACATTTGGTTAAAGCATTATTATGATATAATACGTGAATTCGACTAAAAGAACTACAAATTATCTAATATTGTCAATGCATCTAAAAGCTTATAAAAAATACATAAAAAATAAATTATTATTACTAGTGATGTTAATAAAGGTAGTTTTGTTATTGTTAGTTGGAAGTTTGTCTATGTTAACTACTCCAGTTTGTTAAGGATTTTTTTATAATCTCTTTCGGTCTGATTTTATGCGTGACAGATTCTTTCATTCTAAATATGTTAAGGTTCATGCTCATCAATCTTCTTCTATTTGGCTTAGGATCCAATAATTTTATCATATTATTTTGGAGAATACTTTATGAATATTGATTAGGATAATAGAGTTAATTTCTGGAATAATTTTTTAGTGCTCTTCTAAATGCATTTCTCTTTTGCCAAAGTATGCCTCTTTATGAAATTATTACTCTTACGTCTAATATGATGGAAGATTGGAATGACTTCTTTTGGAAATTGTCTCAAAATATGCTACAACACATTCAACTTCAAACTTTGCATCATTGGTTATTACTAATCTTCTTGATTGTTCAAATTGGAAACTTGAGGATAGTGGTGTTCTTAATGAGAAGGAACCAAAAATTTCTTCTCTTCTCTTATTGGTTGTGATTGAGACAAAATTATTTGGTCTAAATCTAGTTCCTTGATAATTTGGTGTTTTGGAAGATTTTGCATTGATATTTGCCTACTAATCTGGATGCTCAGGAGAGAGGTGTTCTTCTTTATTCTACATGCTCTCTTTGTAGGTTGCAAGTTGAGGATATTGATTATCTGTTTTTTAATTCTTATGTTGTTTCCTTTATTTAGACTTAGACATATTTTTCATGACTTATAGATTTATCATCTGATAACTTTATTACTTTTATTAAAGTCTCTTGTAGTTCTCTTATTTGTCTGATTAAACTTTCTGCTATTACATTTTTCTTATGGATGATTTGGAGGATGAAGAAGCTCTTAATATTTCAGCAGGCTATTAACATAGATATTGTTTTACATGTTATTAAGGATTGTATCTAGATTTCAAGTAATACTTTTAAAATGCATATGTCTAACAAAAATTTTTATATTTCAATTCTAAAACAGTTTGGTATTAATACTAGACTTGGCAAGGTCCTGTCTCTTGTCCAAATTTTTTGACATTTTCTTGAGGTTGGTTGTTGGATTAAAGTTAAACATTGATGAAATTGCCGTTACAAGAAAAATCATAAATAATGACAAAAAAATCAGTCACTAAATGATCAAAATCCATCACTGATTAAAAAAGTGACTGATTTATTAACCAGACAAAGTTAGTTACTATTTTGTTTATTACTTATGTATAGTGATCAAATTTTTGACCGAATTTATAACTGAATTAGTGACCAGATTAGTAACCAAATCTATGACCAAATTAGTGACTTAATCTAAGATCGAATTAGTGACAAAATTTGTAAGTTAATTAGTTATTGAATTTGTGACCGAATTAGTGACCGATTTTTTGATCACTAATGATTTTATTCAATTTTAATTTTTTTCAAAAAAATATAAACTTGATAAATATAATATTATGATAATTTGCAAAATTTTATTTTAATATCATAAATTTGACATAGATATTTTTCCTTCAAGTCAATCATCCAAAAAAGTCAATAATGTTGTTATATAACTAAGATTCAATGCAAACAATACAATAATAATAAAAAGATCAAATTGAAGGACAATAAAATTCGTTGAGGAGGTTGAAAGTCCATCTTCTCCATCAAGAGATGCAACATTTTGTTGTTACTGAATTTCTCTCTCATTATTAAACATTTTATCACAAAGTTTATTCTGTTTAGTTTCAACTGCAAGTAACTTGTTTGTTAGTTCTTCAATCTCATCGCTCATGACCTACACAGATGAAGATGTAGAATCCTGATAAAATTGTCTCTCAATTGCTTTGGTTGACTCAGATCCAAGTCCATACATCTTGCCTTTGTTAAATCTTGCTGCTTTACACCAAAGTTGTTATTCATCAGGTGGAGACACTCCTATAACAGATGTTGATTAAGATGCTTCTTCCCATGCACGGGTAAACTCTGCATATGAATATCAAAATAGAATAGGTAATACACTAGAAAAAAAATATAAAAAAGACACTAGTGTTGGACAAATTGACATATTGTATTTATTTGTGACTTACATCCACATGTGTGTTGATATTTGATCTATCCATGTTTTGTCCTTCTTCCATTAATGTATATAACGAAATAACTCTGACAGGATAGGAGATTTCCATTCAACTTTATTTAAGATAAGATGAACAAAAATATTAATTTAGAAATAAAAGTCCAAGAGTAAAAGACACAAATTTAACCACACCATTTAAAAATACTTTAATGTACCCCTTTGAACCAAGTAAAAGCCTATTATACATCCAACTGCGATTTCTAATAACTAATATATCATACAATTATATTAGTTATAACATACAATTATATACTATATTTTTTTCCTGAACTAGTATCTTACTATAAAATAGTTTAAATTATTTTAGTTATTTAAAAGTTTTTTAAGAAACATTATTTCAATTAAAAATTAAAAATTATTTCTAATTAATATTTTTTTCAATTAACAAAAAGTTACTAAGAAAATAATTATAATTTTAAAAAACTTTTATTATGTAATTAAGATAATAACAAATGTAATAATCGAAACATAACTGCTTCCAGAACTTTCCATGATTTGGTTAAGAATCCTTTTTCTTATCTTAATGCATGATTTGGTTTATGGAAAGGAATTTTTAGAGTTTGTTTGGCAAAAGGGTATTTGATTGTCATAGATTGAGAATAGTAGAAATCGGGCTTATCCACACTATACGATAACTAAATATAATGAAACCATATGGAATAACCCACCCAAAAACAACGAATATTATAATCTATATGCTCCATTAAACCATGCAAAGGGGAATTATATAATGGTAAAAAAATTATAAAATTGTTTTTAAATTAATATTTTTTTCAATTAACAACAAATTCAATTAACAATAAATTATTAAAAAATTAAGACATTATAATTTAAAAAAAACTTTTAATATGCAATAAAGATAATAACAAAGGTAATTATCATAAAATATGCAATTAAATTTTGTAAGTCATTAAATTTTGTTTTCATTATTGATGCAATGTGAAAAGTCTATGATGAGAACCCTATGATGAATTAACCAATCCCTCAAAGTTATACAAATGGGTTGCCAAAAAAATAAGTGAGTTTGCATATACATATATTAGCCGTTAACACAAGAAAAATTCCACTTCAGGATACAAATATCCTTTTTAAGTCATAAGATATTCGTCAACGACAGTGCAATCCGAAACATTTAACGAGAATGAAGCCTCATTCACTTTCTTTGCAGAGATCTCGAGGTTCTTCACTTTCAATTTTTTTTTCAGTTGGAATTGGAGAATTGAATTTTCATTTTCGAACAACAAATTAGGGCTTTAGATTTGAGATTTTTCAAGTTGGGATTGGGGATTTGTGGAACACAAAAGATTGCTCAACTCCTCACGGTTTGGATTTCAAGTTGGGTAGCTTTTGATTTGAAAACTCACCCTCATAGTCATATTTTTTTATTTTATTAATTAATATCTTATGGATCATCGTATTTATTACATTCTTAAACATTTAAATTTTAAACACGAATATTTAATATTTTCCTGTAATTATAGTCACCTACTTAACTTAGTGATTAATTTTCTGTGATTGAAAATTTGGTTACTATTTTAGCCATTAAATTTAAAAATAATCTTCAGTTAATCACCACTGATAGTGACCATATTTTTCAGTTATTGATTTTAGTCATTATTTAACAATCTAGTAATTTTTTAAAGTGCTCATGATTTTGCAATTTGAGATGGTATTTTCAGGACAGTTGTTGTGACTAGGCAGGTAATTTTTTTTTTACTTTTTTAATATTCAACATGTTCTTTATACTAAAGTCATGATAACTATTCTTGTTGTTGAATATGCTCAATTGAAGGATTTTAAGAAACTTTGGTTGGAGTGTGATTCTTCTTTATTTTGTCAAACTTTTTGTTTCATATTATTTCTTGGATTCTTAAAGATAGATGGAGTAAATGTATACATATTTGTGATACTGTAGATTTTAGAGTGAGTCATATTTTTTTGGGAGGGTAATAGTTGTGCTGATAGATTGACAAATTTAGGTGTAAAAAATAGGGTTAAACTTATTTGGTATTTTGTTTTGCTTGACTGTATTAGGCTACACTTTTTTTTATGAAAGGTTTCAACTCTTTTTGTTTCGTTTGTCGGAAGCTTGTTCTTTTTTTGCATGGATTTGGTGTGACACCCTCACGCTTTTTATTCCATGTTCTTTTTTTTCTTTAATAATACATTTTTCATGTGATAACAGATGATTGATATATTATGGGAGTGTCAACCTAATTCAGATGTCAAAATTCATAATAATGTTTAACAAAAATCCACTGTATTTAAATTATTATTGTTGTTCTTGATAATATTATTACTATTATTATTATTATTATTATTTTATAAATTTATGTTGATTATTATTATTATTAATTTCATTTTATATTTTATTATTATTTTTATTATAATTATCATTTATGATATTATTATTGTTTTTATATATTATTATTTTACAAATTTATTTTAATTATTATTTAGAATTTTGTTATTATTTTTAGTTTTTAACATTAATATTATTAGTATTTTATAAATTTATTATTATTATTATTTTTATAATTTTATTGTTAATATTAATAATATGATTTTTCAATTACGATAGTTATTTTGATATTTAATTTATATAATATTTAATTATTATTTTTAATTTAATTTTATTATATTATATATATATATATATAACGTAATCCAACATAATATTATATAGGGTAATTGATAATTGTTTTTGGTATTTTCTTGTTCTACTTCCTGAGTCTTTTTGGTAGTTTTTTTCATGCACTACATACAAAATATACCAATCAATCATGTCACCAATAAATCGTCATAATTAACTATCAGAAGCACGGCATCATCATTTTTAGACTCTATTCAAAGGTAGTTAAAATTCAAAGCCGAACAAAATTCCAAAATCATGCAAAATTGGAACTGAAAATGCAAAAAGAAATGAGGGATAATGAATTATGGGATTTGCACATATCCACACACCATAATCAATTATTCTACATAGAAAAACATGCGTGCACCTTCATTTCTCAAGCACATCATGCATGAGAAGAAAGTAAAAACAATTCGATATTTTACAAATGGACATGACTTTCTTTTTTTTTTTTTTTTTTTCTCTTCATAAATGTGAGCAACCACTGGCCGTAAGTAAATCTTCTATCTTCATGCATGAATTGATCGAAACATAAGTGTCACCGGCAAAATCAATCTTCGCATAGAGAACTCATCCTGAAAAAAAAAAAAAAAGTCTAAGTCAGCAAACCACAATTTAAAAACCCATTATTAGCATTATTTGTAGTGTATAGTGTAGAAGGAGATTGTCCTTTAACTCAAAGACTAAGCCAGACCCATAATTTAGAGAAAGATTTTAGGTATGATTGTTTCTACTTTATAGAATAGTAACCTATGAAAGAGACATGGAGAGGGGCCAAAAGATGTGAGACAGAGGAAGCACAGGATCATAGAGTGTGCTATAGATGACAGATCTTGCATATGCAGCTCTGCACATGCTTATTCCCTACCACAGTTTTCATTTTGAATTTGAAAAAAATTATTTGACCTTAGAAAAAAAATCTGCTTGCTTCTGGCTCCTAAAAGCCCAAAGCAAAAGGAAGTTCCTGCTCATGTTTTGTTGATGTCTAAAGTTAACCTTGATTTGCGTGTACACCCAAATTTGTAGGACAGCTATACCACGTGACTTTCTGATTCCACTCTATTTTTACTCCTCTCTCACCTATCTACATACGCATAAACAGTACATCCACATTATTTTTCTTTGGATATCTCTCATTGTCAATTTCAGATATCACCATACAATAATACAATTTAGCTTTATGAAAAGTTTTTTAACTAGATTTATTCTATTTTATACTCAACTTTTCTATTTGTAAGAGTTAATGTGGTTTGATTGTCTTTTGTTTATTTTTATTTTTTTAACATGGAATATGAGTTTATTAATGGATTCTCTCTCTTTTTTTTTCTTTCCTGCATAGCAGAGGATTTTTTTTTTTTTTTTCATTTCATTTCTAATTCTGAAAGCATTCTTCCTATTGCTAGTTCCAAAGGTATTATTTATTTTTCTCATATTCTTTTGTAAATGATATTTTTGTCTTTTACTAACAAGAAAATTCTTAGGACTCTAATACAATTGTTTCAAGATTATGGTTTTGCTTAATATTAGTGGATAAATTATTCTAAAAGTTAGTACTGCACTGGAAGCAATTCCAATATCTTCAATACAAATATTAAAGATTTTACTGGTTTTGAAATAGGTAAGTTTTCTTTCGCTCTCTATTTTTAAAGGTGCTCCGAAATCTAGATTTCTTAAACTTCTTACAGACAATATTAAAGAGAAATTGACTTTAAGTGTAAGTTAATTGGTATGATGTACATGACACAATTGGTTAACTTAATGATTACCAGTAGAATTTTTTTATAATTTTCAGCTTTATAGATAGTTTACTACTCTTCTTAGTAACAGCAGCACGCGGATATATCTAGATCCTATATTATGATTATTAAATGAGATATTTTATGTTCTCACAAAAAATGATATAGAATTTTTTTATAATTTTCAGCTTTATAGATAGTCTACTACTCTTCTTAGTAACATCGGCACCGTGGATATATCTAGATCTTACATATTATCATTAAATGAGATATCTTGTGTTCTCATAAAAATGATAGTGGGTTGAAGGTATAGGAAAATAATATATATATATATATATATATATATATATATATATATATATATATAAATAAAGCTAGTATATATATATACTAGTGATTTTATACTTAATAGTTCAATTTCTCTTAAAGGAAAATTATTTGCTCTAGTATGAATTCCCTGTTAGCCAAAAGTTAGCAAAAAATTTGCATAGTAAGTGCATTAGTAGCAATAGCAATGTAATAAGTAATATAAAACAATTCAAACAATTATAATAAATTTAGATTTAGAAAAAATTAATAAATTGATGATATATGTAGAAATTAAAATAATCTTTTATATTTTTATCAAGAATTGAAGGTAGAAAAATGATTAACAATAATATAATGAATAATGAACTTGTTAGAGTTAGATCTCGTTAATCTTCACTCTCATTCATAACAAAGTTTATTTTTTTTTTAACAATAATTAATGTCAATCCACAAAATTACTCAAACCTGATTATTTAGCAGATAAGTCTAGGGATTATCTATTAACTGTCAATTCCTTGATCAATTATATAGATGAATCTTGCATGAACATAGGGATCTTAATTACAACAAATGAATCAGGCTCTATTCACAGACAAGAGCTTTCATCTAGTAAACTAATTCATTTCTAGATTCAAAAGATATTTTTCAATGCTCTTAAGAATGAATGATCCAGTTATGGATTGACACAACAAACATAAGCATAGAATTAATATATTGATGTATTGAAAGAAAAACATTTATGATAAGACATAATATAAGCCCAAATATTATTAGACGAGAGTTTAAAAAGGTTTAATCTAACCCTAACAATGAGTGATCTAGCTCCTTATCGGCATGAGGACCCCAAACATTATAAAAAAAAATGATGGAATAAAAAGATTACTCCAAATAAAGCTTAAAAATGCCTTCAATAATGAATTTCGTTCTCTATTATAGCAAAATATATCCAACCTTAATTTCAAAAGCTTATTAAATAAAATACGAATATTGACGCTTGCGCTCAACATAGGTTAGTTGTCTCGGGCACCACTAGATTTTGTTACTATTTCAGTACTAGAGCCCAACTTGAGTCGGACACAATTCTGCCTCCTTCCTCTCGGGTTTTCCCAAACTGGGCTCACTTGGCTGAGCCGAACTTGACTTTATTTGCCCAGTATTTGCTTCTGTTTCTCACTTCTTCAAACCTCCAATCCTAGCTCTTCTCATCAAATATTTTTCTAATCAATTTTACACAAAATAAATTCAATTAGTATGAAATCTTTGTTTGACTCTCACAATCAATTATTAATAAAAGCTAATTAATATTGAGAGTTAAACAAGTTTTAAGTATAGAAAGAGTTGATTTTTGACCTAAAAATTCATTATTAATATCATATAAATTTGCTCTATCACCAATCAAATCATTAACTCTTTTTGGAAATTTTTGGAAGTTTTTACATAATAGTTTACCATTTGAGGTACATTTCGAAACTAAAAGTATTAGTTTATTTTCCCAATGTAGTCTATGCAATACTCATGAAGAAAATTTGACCCATTTTTTAACGTGTGTTTGCTAATAAATTTTAGTCTTGGTTAGCTAAGGTTTTTCCTACGTTTTCTTGTTTTTCCAGTAATGATATTCATTCTTTTATTACTGAGGAAGTTAGTCCAATTGTTTGTGACATTCATTTGCTACTATAACTTTCATTATTTTGACCATTTTGAAGGCTATAAATCATACAAGATTCAAAAAGCCTATTCACTTTCAGTTAGCTCTTCATTTGGTTTGTTGGAATATTCAAATGGCAGGTAAGATATTCTCTAGATATGTGCATAATGATATGGAACCTTTGTATTTTGAAGTTTTTTAAGGTACACTGTAGATCTTCCAAGGTTACCAAAGTTAAGTGGGTCATGCATGGGGTTAACTAGTTTAAGGTTAATGTTGACGGTGGTTGTCTTGGACATGCTACGTGTGGTGGTATTTTTAGCGGTAGTTGGAGGAATTTCGTTGAAGGCTTTACTGCTTATTTGGACATTATTTATGCTTAGTTGATGATTGTCTTTCTTGTTATTAAGATATTTAAAGAGAAAAATTATACACATATGGTCTTAGTGTGACTCTTCTATGATTTTTCACACTTTTCAAAACTCTAGTGTTGTTCTATAAATTTTAACATTTCTCTTATCTTTAGGAAAGAAAATATATGTGTTGATACCTTTTCTAATCCTGGTATTTTATGGTATGTTTCTTTGCCTTCAAATATTATGTTTTTTAGTAGCTTGAAAGTTATTTTTCTCTTGCGTGAGTTTTGGTTTGATCTCCTATATAATAATTTTTGTATCTTTTTAATTTTTGTATTTTGGAGTTTTCATGTGGTGATATATGATTAGTGGAGTTTTAAGGTGGTAACCTATTTGGGATGTTAAAACTTCATTGTGATTCTCAACATGATTTTATAAAAAAGAAATACTTTTTATAATTTAATGGTTATTGAAATTAAATAATTTGAGGAAAAAATTGGAATAAAATTGTTTAAATATAAAATTGTTTTAAAAATAAAATAGAGAAAGGTAATTACATTTAGTAATACTATTTTTGAAAAAAAATAAGGATAGCAATTTATAAAATTAAATTTAGTAAGAATTTTTTTAAATAAAGTACAAAATAATAATTTTGAAAGGTAAACAATTTAAGAAGTAATTAATTGGAAGAATGCAAAAGTTGTAGATTTGTTTTTCATAAAATTGAATATATTTAAAAGTAATTATGTAGGTTTTTTCCAAATTAAAAATTATAATTTGAATAGGTAATTATTTAAAAATAGATTTCACCATAAGATGTCCAATTCATATAATGCAACAAAGATATACATTTCTAATGCACGTCTCCTAAATTATTTCACATCATTATAACTACACCTTCAATCCTCTCAAAGACAAAGTTTTCACTGATTTAGACCTTCTAAACACAACAACATTAAAGATGAGGCAACTTATCTATGATGTTACTAAGATATCAACATATGTCCATGTGTATCAAATGATAACTTATAAGTCTCATTTCTCTTTTAATACAATAATAGAATTGCATGATAAGCTTAGATCTACAAAATAAATTATGACACTTTTAAACCCATTTACTCCAACCTCCTTCCCAAACCTCAACTCCATCACTTCAATGCAAACAATGGTTTACTTTAGACAACTTATCAAGAGGATCACCATAATGGAAAGTCTAAATGGTTATCCTCTCCAAACTCCATAGAAAACATTTCAGTTTGAACATTTATCTTTGTTTTTATTGTCTTTAAGAATGGTTTGTCCAATATTAATGTAGATTGTTGTGAAACACTCTCATTATGCAAGTCTAGAATGTAGAATTCATATGGGTTAACTTTCACAATTACATCTTCAAGAATTCCTAAAGCTTGAGTTTTGTTTCCATTTTCCAATTAAATCACCACATATGTTTGCTTTGATTCTCCCTACTATAACATTATTTAAATGGCTGAAGGCATGACATTAATTGAAACTCCCAAATCCAATAATGCTCATGCAAAGTTTAACTCTCCAATGGGGCAAGGAAAAGAAAAACTCCTTGGATTTTCACATTTTTTAGGAAAATTAAATTAAGATAAGGTTAAAACTGTTTAAAACTATGCATAGTTCTTTCAAAAACTATGTATACTTAGGAATTTTCTTTATAACATCCATTAGGGGTATGTTTATTTCAACTTTTTGAAAACTTTCTAGCAATTCTTTGTTAGTTTCCAATTTTTTAGAGGGCCTAACAAATCTTGAAGGAAAAGACAAAGGAACTTTGTACTGCATTTGTTGTTCTGGTTGCTCGTTTATTACTGCTTTATCTTTTGTACTAGGCTAAATCTTTGTAGGCAGCTCTTTGTCACTTCTCAAAGTTATAACACTCATATTTCCCTCTAGAATCACTAAGGGCTAAGAAGGAAGTGTTCTAGACCCTTGTCACTATAAATTATTCAAAGTAGTTGCCAATTGTCCAATTTGAGTTTGTAGGTCTTGTACATTGGCTGAAATACTATATTGAAATTGCATGTTATGTATAGTTGTTTGTTTCATCAACTCATTTAATGAAGGTCCTTTATTAACCGGTTGTTGTTGTGCATTTTGTTGTTGAACTGGTACAACATTCTGTATTGGTTGCTTTCTCATTGGAGGAGGCAATTATTTCTAATGTTTCTAATGTGTAGGTTTTAAGTTCTATGCATACATATGTGGTTGGTGAAAATGGTTGTTATGTTATTAATCAAAAACATATTTTGGTTGCTATGGTGGAGGTGATCTATACCTTAAATTCGGGTGATCTCTACATCCAACATTTTAAGTACTTGAATAAGGATTGTAAGTCTGTTGATTGTTGCGACTGTTAGGATTGAGGTTTATAGAAATTGTAATGCCTAAAAAATATATCACCTACTACTTCGGTAGAAGGGTTAGTTGTTTCTTATACTAAGGACACTATAAGAAAAATCACATTTGCCTAGAGTAAAAATCTATATGTAATGGACAAAATCGTATTTATATATGGATTTTACCTACGGATTAAATCCGTAGATAAGTACAAAATATTCTTTTCAAAATATTTATTATTACAATTAAATTCATAAATAATGTTAAATTTATTTACATATGAAAATTCATATATAATAATTTGTAAGTAAATCAAGAATTTCTTGTATATATAATGATATGTTAAAGCATATAGTCCAGATATTATTGACTAAATTGACTTATTGGCCTATGGTTGATTGTCTCACCACTCAATTAGTTTATTTTCCAACCTTTAATTTTTAGCTATAACAACTTGATTAGTCTTCACTTCATGCACTAATCTACTTGAATTTCTAGAATCGTATTGTCTAGTGTTTTTTACCATGTTAATGAATGTTCCTCCACCAGTTGCATCAATCATACGCCTCTCCAATTGGCAGCATGTCTTCTTAAAATATTGTATCAATAGCAGTTTTGATAAGATGATTCGGGCAATTGAAGCAAAACTTATTAAATTTTTCCGTATTCATATAATGTTTTTTTTTCTTACAGTTGTCTTATTCCACTAATTTTCTTTCTTATGGATACAATTCTAGAAGTAGGGAAATTTTTTATAAAAATCTCCTCTTTTTGTCAATCTATGTGGTGATAGGAGTTAGACTGTAAGCGTAGCCAATCGTTGGATGTGTCACATAATGAAAATGGGAATGACTTCGTTTTAACTAATTTTTCAGGTGTATCAACTCGTCTCATGGTTGAACATACTACATGAGATTTCATTAAATGCTTATGAAGGTTATCTCCTGCTAGACCATGAAATTTTGGTAAAAAGTACATCAGTCCACATTTGAATTCATAGTTGACCGATCCTGCTTGTAAATGTGGCAGCTGAATGCACAGGATAACCAATATCAAGATTGGTCTCCTTCATGGTTTTTTTTCTCTATTAATAGCCATCTCTTCAAATGTAGTTTGCTATAGTTCAGAACTAGTTGATGTGATCAAGAATTGTGATTGACCTCACACTCATTTGGTAACTATTCTTGTGCTCTTTCAATTTGTATATTCTCAATCATTGTTTTCTCTATTTCAAGGTCAAATATACTATTCCTGGCAATGCACTAATGCTAGCAGTATGCACAACTCGCTTTTAAATTCTACAAAGAATAATGAAATGAATTTTAAACCTACAACAGGTTAGCTAAAATCATGATAGAATCTAAATACATATGTGAAATGAGATGTAAGTTTAGAACAAAATTATGAAATGGCGGGGAGGAATTTGAAAAGGAACTAACTAGAACAAGAATTGAAAGAGTGAAAGTTGCAAACCAAAACTGGAACTGAAATAATTGAACCAAATTAGAAATGTTTAACTCTATGAATTAAAAAATTTCAGAAATTGAATCTAAGATCAAGAATTAAGAGAATAGAAACTAAATGAAGTAAACCTGAAATGAATTAAACTAAGAAAAACTGAAAAATTGGTGAACTCTAACCAACTAGAAAACTAAATTTGGTACTTAAACTTAGAATTGATTGTACTAATATTGTATTGAACTAGATTTTGAAAACGGAAATCAGAAAGAGGAATCTAAAACACTAATTGAAAATTGTAAATGAAAACAAAAACAGAAAATAGAAACTATATTAACTACTAAAACATAAAAAAAAAATGTAACAGATTGAAATTGAATTGGAATCATGAAAAGACTGAATCAGATATTGCAATATTTCAGAATCAGAATTAGTGAATGAAATTTAAATACAAACGAAGTAATAACAGCATAAACTGGAAGAACGGTAAAATCTAATAAAACTGAAAACAGAAACAAAAACCTAAACTAACAGCCATGATATTAAATTGCAATTGAAAATGAAATTGGCATGCGCAAATGAAAGAAACATGAAATCGAAAACAGAAACTAAATCTGGAAAAGTGTGGAAACTAAACACAGTAAACTAGATCAAGAACACTAATAGAAATAGTAGATAATCGTGCCAAATGGAAATTTAAAATTGAAATTATAAATAATGCAATTGAAGCAATTGTAAAGGCTATAGAGGATCGTTGTGATCCCCTTTCTCGAAGACTGATAATGCAAGGAGAAAATGATGTTCACGGGGAGGATTGGCCACCTTCCGTTCTTATGCTAACTCAAGAAAGCACAATAGAGGACTCAAAGATTGCAACCCTTGACATTGACATCATTGAAACCTCATCATCATAGGTACTTTTATGCCTCGTCTTTGTTTTTTCTACTCACGGGTGTTTAATTATTTGGCTTAACATAGAAATGATTTATTCTTAAGATGAATGATTCTTGCATGAGGTTGAATTTCGAAATCATTTCTCTTAAGGAATTTTGTTATTTTCTAGAATAGTTAGTGGTTTACTCGCGTGTTTATTTGTTTATGATTGATATGTTTATAAATGTTTCATGCCCACCAATTGTTTGATTAAATGATTGGTGTTCCTTTTAACTAAGATGGACCGTGTGTTGTTTTTGTTGTGTGCTTTACTTGATTGTTTGTGTCAACTTGTGTGTCAAAATGTTAACCCTCTCGAGTTCTTTGACTTCTATTGTTCTTGCCTAGTTAGTTATTCCTTAGATTTACGCTCCACCCTCTATATGCTTTTTGCTAAAACTTTCAAGATCAATAATATCTTTTAATGTTCAGAGGTTGCAGCCCTTCAATTACATTGTTATTATGATGCCAATATTAAGTTGTATAACATATTCGTGGTTCAGTTGCAGGTGTGTTTTAATAATAACTTTTTGTTCCATGTTTCATTTGCCTATTTGCCTCGTCATATTCCTGTATCTCTTTTGTTCTATTTTAATTTGTGATAATTTCTCTGGTTGATTATAGGATAATGTTATGTTTAATGTGGACCATGCTTCTGCTGCCCATTACTAGTATAATTGAGCATATGCACATGGTTCAAGTGAGGAACAAGTAAGTCTCTGTAATTTAGCTATAAGTTAGAAGCCTGATTTACTACTAAATTACTTGTGAAGCATTTATCTAATAGTTTTTCTCCCTGTTCATGGAATTTATAAAAGTTCTTCACCTCATTTTATAAAGCAGGTTTAGTTTTTCAGTTTTATGTTATCTGTGATTACAATGAAGGTTTATATTTATGAAATATAACGAGAGCTGGTGAAAGAATGTACCGTATCATGCTTATGGAACATTTGAAATTGGGCCCATAATTCTGTATCTTCAACTATTGTGCCCAAGTTCCTTTTTTCTTCTTTTTGCATCTGTGCAACAACTCCTCCTCTCATTTTCTCTTTCTCTATATGTTACCTATATTGATTTTCTTTTTGTTTGATGAGTTCACGTCTTTATTAACGAGAATAGTGGTGTGATGATACCCTTTCACTTACGCAAGTTCCTATTCCAATTTTGAAATCTACTCAAAAGAATATATCTGCTTTGCTACTAGGTCTTGAATATCTTATCAACATCTTATTTGTGGATACTAATGTTTTTAAGGTATGATGATAACGACATATATCTCTTCCCTTTGCATGCTTATGTAGTGATTGTTGAAACTTGTCTTCATTCTCAAGTTTTCCGATAGACCTCATTCCTCCCCACCTCTGGGAGTGTCTAACTTAGTGTTATGAAATAATTTTATGTGTACTTGTTTTCTGAAAAATATCAGGTCTGTTTTGGACTACTGGAATGTCTTGGTTATCAAACTATCTGAGCCACACCGTAAAACCCTGCACCAACAAGTATGCAAGACTTCCTTTTGTGTATGCGATGTTCTCAAGAAATCAATATACATATAGTATACTTGCTAATGGACTAACTAATGTATAATTTGAATGGTTAAGGTGATTATTATATGTTTCTCAATTGCTAGCAGGTGTCTGGTATGGTTGACGACATTGGTTCATAGTTGGTCCAAGGTCAAAGTTTAGAATCCTTATGATTTGTCGTGTGAAAAAACCAAAGAGGCTCTCATAGTTGAAGATGAAAATGGGAATATAGTGTGGAAAACAATGAAAGAGAAGCTATGTGAGCAACCCAGTAAACATTGTTATGGCATTGTTGTCAAGATGAGATCCTACTACGATTGGCTGAGGGTTAAAATATGTAGGATCGTATGGTCTTATCAAAAATAATCTTTTGATTCATTATACGATAAATGATACTATAAATAACTAATAATATGATAAAAAAAATTGTTCAAATTTTAAATATTCATTTTATAGGTATTGCAAGCATGAAAAAATAACAGTGCATATGACATAAAAACAAAATAATATAATAGAAAAACCTAGTAGAGAATATCTCTAATAAAGGCCAAAATAATCCAACTCATTAATTTTAGGGAATACAAAGTCACAAAATGAGACAAGAATCAACCCTATGTGTTCTGGGTGACAAGAAGAGATGACAGGCACAATCCCCAGCCCCTGTTGATAACTACAATCCTATAGCGTTTGCACAATCTTAGGGGTTTACACACATAATAGAAATAAAATAATATTAAAAACCTATCAATTACATATAACTTAATTATCGCACAACAAATCATTCAAATAAATTATTTCAACACTTGAAAATTGATATTAATGTACTTATAGCACTCTATAATTTCTCTGTTGTTATATACACTATACTCATGACATATACATATACACCATTGGGAGACATAATTTTAATAGTTATTGACTATATGTAGAGAAATATTAATATCAAAATAATTGTACTTTTTAGCATTATTCATAAGTTGAAAATACTATTTTTCTCGGTTCAAATTACGACAATTTAAGAATATTTCACACAAAAGATAACGAGACTTTTGGGACTACGATATAGTTTTTATTTTACCTTTCTTTATGGTGAATCCAAAGACCATACTAGAGAAATATGGCATTGGAGAAAAGAATGATGACTTACAGTTACAAAATTAGAAACAAATTAAATATTGTGTATTACTTTTAATTACGAAAGTGTGGAAAAAAACATTCAGTTTCACAGGTAGTTTCAACTTCTACATTATTTCTATATTATGTTACTTGCATATTTAATTACATTTTTAAATGTTATTAGATATATTTTTGTTATTTTTAATTATAATAATTTATAAATATTGATTTACATTAAAAAAAATTAAGTTTTAGCTATCATCAAAATTAACCATTAAATAATTAAAATCAGTCGCTAAATATATTAATTACTGAAATAGCGACTAAAATAAATAGTAACAAAATTTTAATTACTAAAATTTTAAAGATTAAATTTTTTAATAGTCACAATTTAACATGCAATATTAATCCTTATATGATGATAACATGTTTGATCTCAATACTTCTTGAAGATCAATTTAAAGCAGTTGTTAAATTGGTGACTAAATTTTGATAGTTAATTGTTTTTAATAAATTTATTTATTATTTATTTTATAAAAATCAAATAATCTTTTAATAATTTATGTAATTTATTATATTTTTATTATAATAAAAATATTCAAAATAAATTATTAATTGGTTTAATGTATTAATCATATTTTTAGAAATATTATAAATGTGATTTAAAGGAATAAATTATATTTTAAAACTATTATAAATATTGTCTAATATGTAATCTTAAAAATAAATAAATCACATTTATAAAATTTTGGCTTAAAATTGTATAAATGCAATGGCAACAATTAAATAATTATCACTTAAACTTCAACTCGACAATTATAAAAATGTTACCTAAAGAAACAACAACTAAAATTTGTTGCGTAAAATTATGAGAAAAAAATATTGCCTAAACAATGGCCGAAAAACATAGTTTATTTTATCAATTTAAAGCAATGGTTTTGAAAAAAACATATGACCGAAAAACATAGTTTTATTTTATCAATTTAAGACAATGGTTTTGAAAAAACATATGATCTTAAAAGAAAATTGTTATTTTAAAGCGATATCTACTGCTGACTGGAAAATCATCACCAAACCATTATCTAAACACCAAATCATTATCTAAAGTTTAAAGTTATAATTTTTTAACTTTAAATAAAATTTTTTTTATTGTTGTCTAAAGTAAAATATGATAATAAAATATGAACAAATTAAAAGTTATCAATTTGATTAGACTGTTGTGTATGATTTCATACAAATTAAGTCCCTCTTTACAAGTACAATATCTTCTAAGAAATATTGTCTTGTATGATTTTCTTTCTATAACAAATTAGAAATTAAGGCTTTGAGTGCATTGTAGAATGGGGCAACAATTGTAAAACAAAATTGAAATTGAAAATAGTAAAAACTAAATCGAAAATAGAACAAGTGCAAAAGTATAGCTGAATTGTAAAACTGAAATGAAATCAGAATTTAAGAAAAACAAGAATGTGAGAATTGGAACTGAAATGCAGTAAAGGAAATCGAAAACTCAAAAACGTAATAATTGAAATATAGAAATTGGAAGTAGAAATGCAGCTATGATAAAACCTGTATTAACTGCTAAATCTAAAGCAGTCAACCTAGAAAACTGGATTTGGCAAAGTAAATTGAAATTGAATGCAACACAATTGAATTAATAGTAAATGAAATTGAAAACAGTAAATCAAATTGCAAAGAGTAAATCAAATATATTGGGCACAAAAATTAAAATCATAACTGGAAGATCGTGAAGAAACTCAAATCTATAACTGAAAATGGAAATATTGGATTAACAGAAAATAGAATAATAAACGTGAACTGAAATTGAAATTGCAATTAAAATAAAAAAGAATTGAGAGCATGAACTAAAACGTAAAGAGAGAAGTTGAAGAAATAGTGCAGTAACATGAAATTGCAGAATAGTAAAGAACAGAAATGAAAAATAGTAATTTTAAATGAAGGAAAATAGTAAAGGGTTGAACCTGAAGCAAGAATTTTAAGCTCAGATATGATTTTCTTGCTTTAAGAAGTTAACACAACTCCATCGAATTGTATTAACTAGGATAACAATTCTTGATCAAGAACTAAAATTCAGAAAAGTCTCAAGTTGAAGAACAAAACAGTTACACTATTCGTGGCATTTTTCAAGAAGTTTGTTGTTCAATTGATAAACTAAAACAGAAAATGAAATTGAAGAAAAAAAAGGGAGAAGAGAGTAAAAGAGATCAATTGAGATAACTCCAATAATCAAAATGTAAAATTGAAAATTAACAGAAAACTGAAAATGTAAAAGTGACTAGTCTTATTCTACTTCTAATTCTAAAACCTAAGTGTCTAAATTAGTTCCAATTGACTGCAATGTGGTGTATTTATAAGGTTATGAAACAATCAAAATTATGGCGTAAGCAACTGGATCGAAGTGGGCCGAAGTTACTACATCGTGTAAAATTGATTTGTTTTTTTTAGTCTTAAACTCTATTTTTTATTATACAAGTGTTTACGTTGAATATCTTAAAGTGAGGAATTCATCACAAGAGTAAGATCAAAATGATATCTAAAAAAAAATTATAAATCAAATAGGAAGTGTTAGTCAGTGTAGAAATCCTGTCTAAAATTACAATACTATTATAGTTTAAACTAAAACATCTATTTTTTATGAATAATATAAATTCATCCTAAAAACAAAGAATAAGAAAAAAGAAATATTTAGTATGTAAAAGTAGGAAGAAATCAAGAGTTATCAGAAACATATGACTTATTAATTTGATGATGTTTGCACGTCTTTTTTATGGTTTTTTATGGTGCCTTTCTCCATTGCCTAATTTCTTAGTATGAATCAATCTTGAATAAAGAATGAATCAATCTATAAGATGATTCTTGAATAAATTTACATTTAAAAACTATTTTTTTATCTTTTTAAACATAATAATCAATTATGTTAAGTTTGTAATTAAGTTAGAACAAACCTAAATTTTACTTAGTTTCACATATAATAAATAGTAAATAATCCATCATGTCAACTAAATAGAATAATATTTTTATTCTCGTGAATAATTGATTATGACAGCTAAAGTGTTTTGTTTTTATTGATAATCTATTATGAATAATAAATAATCAATTATCCTAATTCAAAATGTTTTTTGATTATATGAAGAAAATAATAATTAATTATATTTAATATATCAATAACCATAATTTTTTTGAAAAAAGAAAGCTCTCTCTCATTCACTGATATCATTCTATACTTCTTGAAAAGATTTATTATTTTATGAAAAAGTGTTATTAGAGTTTTATACATTACATCTTGCTTGAAAAAGAAATGCCCAAGTTCATCAAAAAGGGATGACATTTTATAGGTTTCCTTCTTCTTTTTTTAATTTGTATCGTTAATTTTGCACTTGTATTTGATGTAATTCAATTTGATACTAATGTCATCAAATAATTAATGGGCCAATGTCATCATTTATCTACAGTTAATTATCTTTTATGTTTTTCATTATATTGATTAGTAATCTTATAAAATTTATTCTATTAGAGGCATAGGTAGATTCAGGTAGACATGCATGCAACCTAGAAAAGAAATATTAAATATATAGTTCAGAATCATGTAGTCTTCATCAATCTTTAAATAATAGGTAGATGATCATTAACTTATGTCATAACAAATTTAATATATAAACAATTAATCGAAACATAGAATTTTGTTATTTTAAATTACCTAATAATTTATTGTAAACAAGAAGAATATTTAAATTGATTATATTATGTTTAATTGAAAAATAAATACTATTCACATCAATAATATTTTAAAATTGGAATGCAAAAACCACCTTTGGATTAAATGATATATAATATTGTTCCAACTTAATTTACTCATATATATTTAACTATGTTAAATATTAAAAAAATACTCAAATACTATTTTATTTTTCTAACAAATTTGGAAGCAGAGAAGAATCCGGTCAAATCTAATGTATAAATATGAATATTTTTAACATTTTTCAGCGAATTTTGCTTAAAAAATATATATAGTATTACTTGATAACTCATTTTTAATCCATTATGGCTGATTATAGACTATATGTTTAAATTCTGTATTTGTTGTAGCCCATTTTGCCTAATCCGTTAGCTGATATATATGTATATATATATATATATATATATATATATATATATATATATATATATATATATATATATATATATATATATATATATATATATATT
>Ga0099824_1003970_pt1 | contig 21404 bp, 10 predicted proteins | sample SiratrowhiteBW_FD_76837 | JGI IMG/M metagenome (GOLD analysis project Ga0099824, IMG submission 76837) | Root nodule microbial communities of legume samples collected from California, USA - Siratro white BW | ecosystem: Host-associated > Plants > Roots > Nodule | place: USA: California... | reverse complement strand
TATATATATATATATATATATATATATATATATATATATATATATATATATATATAAACTTGTTTATCTTTGCCACTTAAAAAGCCTTCCAAACCTTTTGAGAAATTTATAAAGAATAGCTTTTGTTTTTGTTATTATTAAAATTATTATTAACATATAAATTTATACCTTATTTAAAAGTTGTATATATAAAAAGGTATTTTGATATCTTATCAAACTATTAAAATTCAACCTGAATAGAGTTATTATGAAACCTGATGAAAATGAAGATACCAAAATAATTTAGAGGGGTTTGTGTTTGCATGCTTTCTAAATAAGGCATCCCTTTAAACCCAAAGCAGGAAAATTGTCCTACCCTCTTCACTATAAGGTACGGATATCTCAGAAAGCCATCCCAAAAGCCATTTGAAAAGGAAAGCACTGATTCTCCACCACCCCTTTACCACTGTCGGCTAAGATTAACCAACCAATATTCTTCTGCAAATGCTTTTGTTAAATCATTCCTCTTTCTCTAATCATCTTCTTCCATGCTATAATCAATTCACTCTAACTAAGACTACACCTTAACCACCAATCCTAAATGCTTTAAGTGTTACACCACACCTCATTTCCTCTTCTTTTTTTCAACCTTGCTTTAGAGCCTAAAAAAGTCTCAGTAATATGCTTTCTTACATAGTATATACTACAATCATTTTTTAACATGTTTTTTATTTGTTAACATTTACTAAAAATTATAAACTTTTGTTCTGCTTATTGATTCAAAATTCAAATATCATGTAATCAAGTTGAAATAATTTTTTCAATTACGAATGAATTTTTAATGTAGATTTTGAAAATCTTTTAGTTGATTTTATAATCGTATTAAGTTTTATGATATTGTTTTAGTCAAATAATGTATTTGAAAAATTATTTTATTAATAATAGTTTATTTATAAGATATTTTAAATATGCAGCAGGGAACAGATTCAAAACTAGTGTCTACTGTAATTGTTTATTTTTTCTATTAAAACATAAGAAACCGGACATAATATAAAACCAGAAAGTATCAAAAACTATTCTAAATCCTAAGCATATGCTTCTCTGTATTAAGAAAGTTAAATAGTTAGTCTGGTGTGTTTGTCCGGGTTATTATACCTATAGGGCAATTTTCTTTTAAGATTTATTAAAGTGAGTATTTTTCTTTCCCTAAAATGGGTAAGTTATGTTTGGAGAAGATTTAAAAAAAAAAAAAAACATGCATCAAAACACAACTTTTGTTTTCCATAAATCATGTTAATTATTACTTTTATTATAGTCTATGAAACACGACTTTAGTATCAATATATTTTCTAATTTTTATAGAAGTAGTACATAATGATATGATTTTATATATCTTATATAAGTTGTGTATTGATGAAACTTTATAATAGTAAAACATCTTCAAGGAATAACTCTCCTACTCATAAGAAAAACCTGAATATTTATCAACTGTTTCATGTTATTTTTGGGATGTAGAGTCTACATGAACTGAAAAAAAAATATTTATTACACATGAGTCTACAATAATATGTATATTTCGATAAATTAATAATAATCTTGAGAAGAGCCCTGATACTTTGATGAAATCTGCTATGTTTTTCCCTTCACTCCCTCAAAAGAAAGCTGGTTTTTTATCACATGGGCTTTCCTCAATTGATACATACCATAAGTTGATAGTTGATATAAAATAAACTTCTATTTTTAGCCTTTCGCCCTATAAAAAGTAACTTTATTCAACAGCTTTGACATTAAAAAACACAGCTAAATAACTGAAGTATATAACGTTGCATGCATCAAGTAACCAATTTCAATATGTAGGATTAGAAGGTTCTGTGTGCGAAAAATCTGTTATATGTTTATTTTGAAATACACCTTTTTCTTCTACGCGCTCTAAATAAGCATGGTACCTTAACCCTAAAGTTTTTCTAAAGTAAATATACTAACAGAAAGAACATGATGTGGTCAACTTTTGCATGTGTATTATATATCAGGGTCTCTGTTTTTCCGTTTAAAGGGCTTAATCCAGCTAACAAGCTATAAGCACACGATCCTCCATTATATTTGTATCAGAATCCATAGCTAGCATGTTCTTTAGCATTAGTTTTAGTAATGGAGAATCTTTAACGAAGTATGCGTCATGTGGCTTTAATTAAGAGAAGCCTAAGGATATTTTCAAATTGGTTCAGACAAATTATGTAGCAAGAACTTTAGTGTGAGGGACACGAGAATCCAATTCATGGCTTACATAAGCATTAAGCAAGTAAAGGCTATATAGTGTTCCCCCAACCTATCTTTTTTATCATGTGAACTATTTTTAAACCTTCAACTTCCTTCTTTTCAACATAAATAACTCCATAAAACTGTTAGGCAATGGATGACAGCATGCCAACTAATTGGTAACCAGTTGCATTAACAATCAAATTGCTGATTTCAAAATCAGGTAACTATAGCTATCTAAGTCGTGTAGATTTGATTAATTAAAAAGTAATGAAGGTCAGAAGAAGAACAGTTATATTATGATGTGTTTGATATATGAAAAAAAAATGCTTACATAATTCTACCAAAACATGAATGCTGTTAATTTCCAATAATCACCAAGATAATATCTATATATTTAAATAATGACAAATATGCTATTCATAATATCTATATATTTTAAAAAAATAGAAATAAGTAATAATAAAAAGTTAGATTTTCAACTCAATTTTAGTTCTATCTCAACTTGGTACAACTCGAATAAATCAATTTCTTTCCAATTCAAATTAACCTAATCTTAACTTGGTACAACTCGAATAAATCAATTTTTTTTCAATTCAAATTAACCTAATCATAACTCGTTTAGATTGATACATGTCTTGATATAATTTGATCCTGCATGAACCATCTTATCCTAATTTGATTTGTCTAAACTTAGTCCAACTTAAATTGACCTAATTTATGTTTGATCCAACTTGAATTTGAATCAGACTTAATTCAACCTGGACTTTTCGTCGTCTTTGTCTAATCTAAACTCAACATGTATTATATTTATACCGACAAATTTAAAATAATACTAATCTAACTTAATTTTAACTTGATTTTACTCATACTAAATTTGGATTGAGTAAATATTTTTCGTGTGTAAAAGTACTTTTTAAAATTTTTTATTTTAGATAAAATTTTTACTTTAAAAATGTCTATGGATTAGTTCTTGCACATGAAGCTTTTATTGTGATTTTTACCTTATGGACTTTGTTTTAATGTGAATTTAAACGTATATATACAAGTTAAAAAAGTTACCATATATTTTTTTACTGTTTCTTAGTTATAGAGACAATAATAAGAAATAAATAAGTTCGAATTGGTAATATATTGAATTAATGAAAGAATACTTAGTTAATTAGAACAGAAGGATGATTTTTTTAAAATACCTCTAAGTCGTGAATAAAAAATTTATCTTAAAACTAGTTCAAGATGTTAAATCTTTGAAATATAAGTTGGTGTCTTACCATAAATTGAAATTTATAAGTGAAAAAGATTAAGATAGATATATCACCATTAAAAATGTTTCTACAGGGAGGCTCATACAAACAGATAAATTTAGCCTATCAGGTCTGATTTAATATGGACTGTTATGATTGATTTATTAGTTAGTGTCACTACATTTATATATAAAAGTCAAGAATGTAATTCATTTACAAAAAAGAAAAAAAAAGTATTAGATGGTCCTTAATCACCACTTAGTTTATGATTTCAAACCATTTTTAAATGATTTCATGTTTTAATTGTTAATTTAAAACGAAACAATTTATTATATTTAATTATATATTTATCAGTTGAAAATGGATTAAGATTATAGACAGAGTCATCCAATAGCACTTAATAACTTACTGTTGTGAAAGGAAAATTCACTTGCTTCGTGGATTATTTCATTAATATTTCACAACAAAGAGAAATTATACCCTATATTGTAGAATTCTCCCCCCTTTAAACTTCTCCCCCTTCAACCATTTAATCATTTTTTTCCCTGCACCTTCTTCAAACTCCTTCCTTTCCCAAATGATTTTCATTTCACCGTGTTTTCTTCCAACTTTCAAAGGATTTTCAAATTCCTATCAAAATTACTTTTTTATTCTTTGTCATGCATAGATATTGTCGCGTCATAGCTGTCAACTGATAGTAAAAATATTTATGATTCTCAAAATACTATTTTCTTAATTTTACAAAATTGATTTTGCTCACTTATTAAAAATCTCGTTGGAGTACTAATTGGATGAAGTTGTAATTAGAAAAAAGATAAACAGATAATTGATTACTATAACTATTCAAGTTATGTGCAAAAACTATGGCTATTGTTTTTATTTTTGTCGTGAACTTAAGGTCTGATGTTGTTCTTATTAAGCTTATAATAATGTAAGGATTTATAATTTTGGTATGAATATCGATTCATTTACCAATGAGAGGTCCAACCTTATACCACTGTAATACAAGGCATCTAATATATTTTCTATTGAATCATTTAAAAACCAGAAAATAGAATGTTTTAAGTTTTACCTTCTTCAACAACATATGTATGTAAATGGAGAAAAAAAAAACAAATGTTACTTATATAATTAAAATATATAATTTTTAAATATGAAATTAAAAAGTAAATTTTGTACAACTATAATACTAAATAAGTAATTAAATATTTAAAAACTAAATACTTCGAATAGCATATCATTGTTATAATGTAAAAAAGAAGTGTTCCTCAGGAATTAAATTAACGTTGCAGCAATCATGATCGGGGATGAGTCGTAATTTGCAATAATGATAATTATAACAAAAGATAACTACAACAAGAAAGAAGTAGTATTTCTTAAGAGTTTATTTAATAATAAGTAGTATTTTTTAAGAAATTAATTAACATTGGAACAATCATAATACAGGTGTGTCGTAATAAATCTGTAAGTCGAAGAGTTAATTCGAAAAAAATTAAAATAAAAAATAGAGTGACCATTTCAAAGCGAGGTTCTCGCAAACCCAGACCCAATCTCTCTTGCGAAAGAGTAGAGAGAGAAGGAAGACGATGGGTCCGATGCTACAAACCATTCTGACTGTGCTTCTTCTCCTTATGCTTCTTCTCATCATCATCTTCCTCTTCTTTCTCTTCAAACCATGGCGCTTCTTTTTCTCTCATCGTTTCCTCTCCTCTATCAAGGTAGGTCCTCCCTCCTCACCAACACATTTTTTTTTTCTATTTTCAGCATTCGATTTTTCTTTCTTTCCCTAATCGCCGACTCCGATTTCAATATTTACGATCTCTGAAATTCAATTGATCTTGCGAATCGAAGGGCGAGCTAGAGCGCCCCCTTGTCGCCGACGAAGAGGACGCAAATGCGTCGCCGTTAAATCAGATCAATGAATTGCCTCGAGATTATGATCTCGAGGGTGCCTGTTATCCCAGTGAAGCTCATTTTCGCTCTCCTCGGACCCATGGCCAAGGCCTTGTTCATAAGCAGAGGCTTCAAACCCTTTCTCTTCCACCTACTATACCTCAGTGTGGTGATACTTTGGTCGTGGATGTGATCTCGGATCCTTCTTCTGACGATGTTGATGTTGGTCAAACGCTTAAGCTTTCCACAGCTCAATTAGCTCAATTTCAAAAGCAGGGCACGCCTAATTTTAGAAATGATAGACTGCAGGACATAGTGCAATGGAATATCTCTGATCAAAGTAATTTCCTGAGTCTGTTTTTTTTATTGTGTTGCTGTTATGTATTTGCAATGTCTTTACTGCTAAACATGTCAACATAATGACACATCCTTTTCTTAGAAGTGCAGGAAGTTGTCTTACTCTGGAGGTTATCAATGGCCCTTCTCGGGGACTTCGCTGTTCTGTACTGTCGGTCAATTCGTCTCGTCTACCACTAACCTTGGGAAGAGTTTCTCCGAGTGATTTATTGATAAAGGATTCGGAAGTGTCAGGAAAACACGCGATGATAAAGTGGAATTTGGATGTAAACTCTGTGTGCTCTTGGACTTGCAGTTGGATTTTTAACGTGTGTGGTGTGTGATAATTATTTTTTATCATTGATCTTTCAGAAAATGAAATGGGAGTTGGTGGACATGGGTAGTCTGAATGGAACTCTATTGAATTCTAAGCCAATCAACCATCCAGACACTGAAAGTAGGAATTGGGGAAATCCAATAAGTCTTGCTAATGGAGATATCATAACACTCGGAACAACATCAAAAGTAATGGTGAGTATTAGGAGTGATCTCAGTAAAAATGGTTGCCACTTATTTTAGGTTTTGGCTTCTGATTGCCATAGCTGCGAAGCTTATGCATGATATTAGCTGCGAAGAGACTGTCTGCAGTATATGCAGGTTGAATAATTTTTAGTGGCTAAATCATTATTACATAATTTTATGCTCTCCTTTACAATCCAAGAAGGCTTACATTGAAATTATTGTTTAGAAATTTATTTGAATGCCTACTCCTGTCCTTTTTTTTCATGCTTGCAGGTATAGGAGTATAGTTTTATTGATATAAAATAAAATGTGACTGTTTCTGTCGAGCTAGATTGACTAGAAGTTACATATTGAAAATTAGATTTTAACTAGATTGAATTAAGATTGTAGCTTTTGTTCTTTCAATGATCAATGTTCTCCCTCGTCCGAGATAGGAAACGTGTCTTCTATAACCAAGTAGTAAATGTGGTTATTTTGTGTTTTCTTTGTAAAAGGATGTTCTCTACACGCCTTTCCCAAAGGTTTTGCAGTTAAATTTTAAGTGATTAGATTATTTTGGTCTGTTTTGCAATATACCTTTTACTATTTGTAAATGGTATAGTTGAAGTGAGTATGCTGGTTTTACATTTCGTTAAATGCTATTGTAGAATTGGTGTGTAAAAAAATTCTATATAATTCTGAGGTTTAATATATATGGCAGGTCCATATTACTTCGCAAACTCAGCATCACATTCCCTTTGGAGTTGGCATGGCATCAGATCCAATGGCTATGCGTCGAGGAGGAAAAAGGTTTCCTATGGAAGATGTTTGCTATTATCAATGGCCTCTACCTGGGCTGGATCAGGTTTTGGATTTATTCGTAGCACTTCTTAATGCAGGTCTCTCTTCTGTTGTTTTGTTTCTCACTTAACCAGAGGAACCTAACCCACCGCTAATCCTAATTTCTAGTTTGGACTTTTTGGCGTTTGCGATGGTCATGGTGGAGATGGGGCCGCCAAATCTGCCAGCAAGTTAGTATTTTTTTTTTCCTTTGATTGGCCATGCTAGTTGTTTGCCATTTTTTTATGAAACTTCATGTTAATGCTTGCCTATTCCGTACTTCTTCTTTTACTGTGGATAGTGTACTTGATGAATAGAAATAAATTAAATTATTTAATCTTTTCATGCTGTGGTTATTTATTGTTGTCAAGTTAGATATCCGTGATCCAGTAATGTGCATATTAGTCCTATCTCTGAACATCTTCTGCAGATTGTTGTATAATTTGTAATATGTCCTGTTTGTTTCAACTTTCTCCTTTAGTAACTTAAATATATGTATCGTATAGGTTTATGTTGTTTTAGTGACTTTTCATACTCTAATTATTCAAACCATTAAATATGAAATTTATGTAATAGACTGTATTGACTTGGCCACAGTTAGAATATTTAGAAAATAAAAATATCATTATTGCATCTAGAGTATCTTGGATGATCTCGTAGGCATAGTTATCCATCTTGGAACTAACTCTGAAAATGCAAGTGGAAAGTGGGGTGACTGCTATTTCAAATATTATAATACTAAATAATGTATACTACACATTTAAATTAATGAAAAATCCAAACTGACACAACTAAAGAAATTCATGATAAATAATACATGACATGACACACACAATCACCATTGTTCTAGGAGCAATATCAACATAGTAATGGAGTAAAAAATGAACGAATATGGTGGCATCAATAGAAAAATAGCAAAACAAATTTGACAAAAATTAGTAGAACGGGAACTACGCCGTCTAAAAGAAGAAAAAATAATGGAACGTGACAAAAATAAAATGGCCCTGTTAAGGCTTTTAAATTCTATTACATTTATAAAGCAAAAATGCATTACAAGATTCATGATGAATGATACGTGACAATTTACGCACACAATCACCGTCATTCTAGGAGCAATGTAATCGTAGTAATGAAGTAAGAAAATGAACGAATATGGTGGCATCAACAAAAATAGAGCCAAACAAATTGATAAAAATGAGCAGAATGTGAACTAGGCAATCTAAAAGAAGGCAGAATGGAACATGACAAAAATAAAATAGTCCTGTTAAGGCTTTCAATTTCTATTACATTTGTAAAGCAAAAATGCTTTAGAAAAGGAGGGAGAAATCATAATGTTATCTAAATAAATCCTAAACAACATTTCACATGTCAAAACTGGGGTTTTAAATCCTATATAGTTTTGGCTGCAATGGCAGTCTAGAAAACCGTTATTGTATCGCAGAATATTCTAAATTGTTTTACAGTCTTGCGAAATTGGTTACAGTAATTTGTATATTTCCTTATTTGATTTGATTAGTAGTCCAGTGGTAGTATAAATATGGATATATGCTAGGGGCTTGATATACTTCTATTTTTCACATTGAGTAAACAACTCAAGCTTTAGGAATGGTTAGTTTATATAGTATCGGATACCAAGTGATCTTTGTTGTTCCCATTCTTGTAAACCTAACAGTTTAAAATCATCGCCAGTTGGCCTTTGTATTATTATTCATGCTTTAAGTCCAAAGGGCTATTTCTTAAAAAGGCGCATTATGGGGGTGTTTTAGATATAAATACACGCCTGAGTGTTTTTATCTCTTTCCCCCCTTCCCTGCCTAAACCCTAGTTTTACCAAATACATCGTCCATTGGTTGTTCGCTTGCCATCATTTGCAATTTTGGACCTCCAATAATCCTGGCCTGCTGTAAAGTGATTTTCATTTCATTTTTTTTATCTATCCTGAATCAATAATGGAACGAGCTCTTATTGTGCCTTAGCTAAGAATTTTTATCCTACTCTAATTTGTATGAATATGTAGATAATAAGAATACGAATATAAGTTGTATCATACACTACAATTTCCTCAGCCATCCTTGCATATGTTCTGAAGTAATTCTGAACCTGTCCAGATCAGATGGATGCCACCAACTACGTTTCTGATGTTACTCTGCTGTAGTTTTATTATGATTATTTAGTTATAAATGATATAATCCAGGTCATACTAAATATATAATATGATTTTTGAATGTGAAGAATCTTGCTACTTGCTATGTGAAATTGGAAATAGTAAAGGAATAATTTAATAAAAAGTAGTCTTTGCAAATGATTGGTAATTTGCAAAGTGGTTATTGGGTTGTTTGTTAATTAGTTACTTTTCCCTCATGTTGTAACACCTTAGACAACACGTTATTCATCGGTGGTAGAGGATTCATCAACAGGATCTGTGATTTAATCAATATTAAAATTTTCATTTCATCCATCAATAAAGCGCATCACACAATCTTACTCTTTCTAAAGTTTAACAGTTAAGGGCTTACAATGATTAAGTTCTTCCCAAAAAGCCTTTAGCTCATTAAGGAAATCAATAACAGAAAGATTATTTTGTTTAATCAAATATAATTCCCGTTGGGTCTCAGAAACTCTAACCAAATCTGCACGCAAAAAAGATTTCTCTCAAATTACTCCAAAGATTGGATGCAAGCTCAAGGTAAACAATGTTTTGCAAAATTGAATTCAATATCCAAGAAAGAACTAAATTATTGCAGCACTCCAAGTTTCATAGCTCAGAACCGACCGAGTATTCAATGCTCCCGATTACAAATCTCTTTTCTTTGAAATCCTAGTGTCTTGCATTGATCAAGCCCATTTATGATAGTTAGCACCAGTTATCGGAAAGGAGACAAGGGCAGTGACAGAACTATCATTTGGATGGATGAAGGGCTCAAGGAATCTTGAGCAAGATTAACTTTCATTATACCTGAATTATTGCTTGGACTTTTATTGTTAACACCTCAAACCATGACCAAGGAAGCATGCGCAGCAGAGCTCCAATGGATCTCTGATAACATTTGACAGATGAGAAAAGAATATTGAGAAAGCTTTAAAAAAATATTATTGCAATCTGAGTCTGATCAATTAAATTCTAACTGTTTAGATTAATGCAGTACATGAGGGAAAAGTAACTAACTAACAACTCAATAACTACTTCATTAACTAATAATAATTAGTGAATAACAAACGAACTAATAGGCTTCTATCTGTGCTTATATTATGTAATAGCAATAGCCTTCTGTGCTGTTCTTAATGTGCAAAATACTACTAATTTTTGTATTTCTTTTTCAGAATTTTTCCTGAGATAATTGCTAGTATATTATCAGATTCAGTAAGGAGGGAGAGAGTTTTGTCATGCCGTGATGCTTCAGATGTTCTTCTTGAGGCATTTTCTCAAACAGAAGCCCATATGAATCACCATTATGAGGTATTATGCGCTACACTCCTGATGTTGTTGAGCGTAATCCCGGGATATATGCACGAGTCTTTTTTTATTGCAAATTTTATATTTATGGTTTGCATATCAAATAGATAATGCCTCTACCAACAGTTTAAAGTTTTTTTTATACAATGATCCAATCACAAATTTGTTTTCTTTGGTTGATAGTGTAAAAATTTTACTTCGAGAACGTATGCTAATTAAACTTGTGTATACTTTATTAACAAACTCTTTGCAGGGATGTACAGCGACAGTGCTTCTGGTGTGGACTGATGGTGAAGATAATTTCTTTGCACAATGTGCTAATGTAGGGGACTCCACCTGTATTATGAGGTTTGTTTATCTAACCAACTGGAATGCTTTGGTAGCTTTTTTAATTTTTGAATGGGTCAAGGGTAGGAAACTTGACAACTAGGCTATCAGAAGAAATAATGGTTATAATGGTTTATGCTAGTTTCGCTTTTCTTGTTATGTTAAGATGCATCTGTTCTATAATTTATTGATAGATAATATTTTTGCACAAGAAAAACACGGCATTGTTAGTTCTGGAACTTTTGAAGTGGTGGGTAGCAGTAGCAGATCTGCAGTTTTTTCTGTTTGAAAATTTTCACATCATTTTGGTATTAACTTGTATGCAACAGTTGCAGTACTTACAGATGCCTTAGCTATTGATTTTGAACTTTTGATTTGGTTGACTTAAATATTCTGGAATTCTTTTGAGTACACTTTTATGCTTGTTTGAAATTCATAATGAATTATTTTTTGCCAGTTTGAATGGAAAGCAAATCAAGATGACAGAAGATCACAAGATAACGAATTATTCTGAAAGACTCAGAATCGAAGAGACAGGTGAACCCTTAAAAGAAGGGGAAACACGTCTATATGGTATGATGGGAAAAGAATCACTGGAACAGATTAAACTTCATTTTCCTGAGTTACAATATTTTACTTGGCAATTGCCGATTCTGATTCTCACTTGATGCAGGTATAAATCTGGCAAGAATGCTTGGGGACAAATTCCTGAAACAGCAGGATACCCGGTTCAGTTCAGAACCTTACATAAGTGAAGTTGTGCATATTGATCAAGCAAGCAAAGCTTTTGCTATTCTAGCTAGGTGATTTTGGTTCTGATGCATGTTTTTTTGGATTTCTATAGCAAAATATATCTTCTGCTTGTCATGGTTCTAGGTTCACCGTCTTTCAGTAATGTACCTTCTGGAAGGAAAAGGCTCTTCTAAAGTGAACAAGTAAAGGTCATTCAACATAGAACTATTGGTGGGTTAATATCACTGGAGACTGTAAATCGAATGGATGGATACGCCATTACTTGCTCACTTTTGAAGGAACTTCATTCCTTCTAGAAATAGTTAATAAAGTGACTATTTTGTCTAAATCCAAACCATGGTAATTTTTCTTAGAACAGTTTTGTCACCAATTTAGTTGTTGAACATTCACATTTTTCTTTTGATCATGTTGAAAGTATAACTTTGGCATCTGCAAAAATTTCAGTGATGGGCTGTGGGATGTCATCAGCGTGAAGAAGGCAATTCAGCTTGTGTTGCAGGTTTTGTGTGAAACGGCTTTTATTTCTACTTGGGGTATATTTCCTTTTTTTTTTTTTCATATCAATTTTCTCAGACAGTTTGTTTTCTCACCTGTACAGATGAAGGAGAAATGCTATTCAGAGAGAGAGAATATAGCGGAAAAGACTGCTAGCTTGTTGTTGAATGAGGCTAAAACGCTCAGAACAAAGGATAATACCTCTGTAATTTTCTTAGATTTCGATACTTTTAACAAATTCTCTTGTAAAGTTGAATCCTAGTATGAAATAGGAATAGTGTTACAGGAATATTAATACATATTTTTGTTCTCTCGAACTCTATCCTTTCTTGTTTAATCACTAGCTCAACTCACGGATAGGATAAAATGAAAAATAAAACCAAAGACAACGCAATGCTAACTGCGTGGAGTTCCCGGAGGAATGGTAATCCCACATATGACTTCATGTTGGATGAGTTTGAACATTATTTTCAACAGTCACCGACATAATTGTGTTAGTACTAGTGAATGTATATTAATTGAGAACGAAATAATATAGAAAAGAAAATTCGTAAACTTATAGAGAATAATGCCATTGTTGTGCAACTTATAATCGCTTAAATTTAGATTTAAATTTTTATACGTATAACAAATGAAAGAAATTTTAAATGTATAAATGTACTAGTATTTTTAATTTAAATTTTTTAAATATTAAATATAAAATGAAAATGTTTAGTTATTTTTAATAATTTTCCGTTCAAATTTAAACGTGTAATTTTTATTTACTTTTATACGATAAAATAAAATATCTAGAATTATACTTTTCTTTGTTTATGAGAAAGAGTCTAGTTCTCCTAAGATGAAAAAATTTGATATTTCTGAAAAGTTAAACTTATATATTGGAAGAGTCTAGTTCTCCTAAGATGAAAAAATTTGATATTTCTGAAAAGTTAAAGTTATATATTGGAAAACTGATTATTGAGTTATTGATGGAGATCGGAGGAAAATTTACTTATAAAAGAATGTTCGACACACAGTCCTACTATGGATCCTATTTCATATAATATCTCAAACTAACTTACTATTTTTAATAAATCTTTTAAATGATATGAGGAAAACATATTTGTAGTTTTTTTCCTAATAGTGTCTCACAATGTGTTTTTACCTTGCTTGTTTTGACATTTAAAGGCCTGTTTGGCGTGTTTGGCGTAAAGGAAATAAGGGAAAGTTAGGAATATGGAAGAGATAGAAAGCGCGAGCAGTGAATGGAGGGTTGAGTCCTATGAGAAGAGTTGTAGTTAATTAATTTTGAATTATATAGAGAAAATACAAATCTGTTGCGTAATAAATTCATATTTATTACTTAGCACGTACTCAAATGCAGAGACTATCGAGATTGGAAGAGCTGGCAAAAAACCATACAGAGACCAGAAAAAGAAGATTTTTTGCAGAAATTTGAAGCGGAGAAAACAAAGGAATGATGCTCTCCAGGTACACTGTTTCTCCAATCATGCTCCAATCACCTCTTGTGCAAAATTCGGAAACTGATTTACCTGAGCCCCTCGGATTGAAGAATGGAATTTCTAAGGAATCACCTCTTCTGGAACACAACGGACGGACAGAAGAATCACATAAATATTCTTTTAATGAAAACATTAATCTAACGCTAGATTTACTCTGATGATATGTCCACTATTTTGATAAATTTAACACCTTTGTACAATATTAATAATGTTTGATAGTATAAAAAAATGGAGTTTAATTTTATGTAATAATTTGATCATAAATTATTGATATTACTTTTGATAAATTAGCATATATTACAGAATGTAATTGGACGCGGATAGTTTTATTTTTCATCTAAAAGTTTTATAATGTTTTCTCATATTTTAAGATTTAAAATAAATTAAGAAAAAAATGTAAAAATAAGTGTTTTATTAAAAAAAAAACTCAGCTTAAATTTTCTTTTGAAAGAGAAGGGTGATTCAATGTCTATTTCCTTTTTTATATTTAACATTCCAACATTGTTTTCAAGTTATTTTTATTTTAAATATTTGAGTGAAAAACAAAAACAAAATATTTTTTAATATTTCTTATGTAAATATTTATAACAGAAAATGAATTTAAATTAGTATAATATTTTATAGTGGAAAATGTTAAAAATAAATAAAAGCGCAATTAACCGCACTGAACTTGCCTAAACATTATTAAAAAATAAATAAATAAACATGCTTTATACCAACTTGGAGTTATCATGTTGGTATATATATCGTTAATAGGAAAAAAGTGTTGGTGGATCTGCTAGTGCTAAGTGGTAGTGGTTAAGTTGTTGCTTTCATTTCCTATGTCATAATTGGGAAGACATGTTTGAAATATGTGTGCCTTTAATAATTAAACAGTTCAGTAATAAATGAAACAAGCTGAAAGTTAAAAAAAAAAATGTTTCTGACTTTGACTTACTTTGTACATGAAGTATATGTTTATTGAAGTTTTTCTCTCTTTGATCTTTTCAATTGACAATAGAGAAAAAATGTAGATACATCGACTTGGTGTGAAAAAAAAAGGGTACCCTAAGTCCTTTCAAGATTATAAATTAAACACGAGTTAACAGTACACAGATGAAAAATAAATTTAAATATCTTGGTCGAAGTTAAAAATGAAGGGCTGGAATAAATTATTCAGAGCCCAATAAATTCAAATAAAAAACATTAACTTCTTTTATGGATTGCTACTTTCAATAAATTCCATTTTTGTATTGCCTATTAACCACAAAACAATAAATTGAACACAAAACTTGTACATTATTTTCGGATAAAATAAAGACAGTTATAAGTTTCAATGAAAGTAAACAAAGGCAATACTAAGGTATGAATGTAAGACATCAAGTAAAATATTGAAACACTTTTTTCATAACAAAAAATAATAACATGGCAGTCTGACACACTAATGTTATTCCACAAATTAAAACATGGCAAATCATTAAATATTATTACTTTATTCTCAATTAAAAGCTTCAGTATGTGTCATGAAAGCATTAACCAATATCATCGCACATGTTGGTACTTAATATGTAATATTTTTTTTCACTACTAAGACCAACACATAAAGTTGTATCATAAACAAATTTTCTCCGTTTACAATTGGCATCAAACTTGCCCAAAGATGGTCATTTTAATTTAACTAGACGAATTTCCACATTCACAATTTCAAACATGTTTGCTATACTAACTTGTCGCGATATAGATTTTGAATTGGAATTGTGGTCTATTATTTGTAAGGTTGAATTCAATTAATCAACCAACTAAATTTAAAATATTAATTTATCCTTTGTTGACCACCTAGAATGACATGAATGATTGTGCCAACAACGAGAGAAAGCAAGGCATAGGATTATTCCATTTTCGTTCAATAATTACACAAACGAAAGGTAGAAGAACCGATTAAATGATGCAATCATAACTTAAAATTTAATCTCAAACTAGGGTATACAATATGAGGCAATCCACCTTTTTTTTTATTTCTGGAATCTCTCATATGAAAGGCGAATAACATTCAAACCAGAAACGAAGCCAAGCGTTTGAACATGGCTTTAGCTCTGTCAGTTTCAGGCTTGAAGAGTTGGAAAGCATGTTCCTCATCACCAGCATCAAACAGTTCAAGTTCTCCTTGCCACCCACTTTGCTTTATCGTGTCGTGGTACAAAATGTTTCTGTCTAAGAACTCGTCCTTCCCAGTCACAGTAATCAGAATCTTGGAGCACGCAAGGGTGGCCAAAGAGGGTGCCCCAGAAGCGCAAGGGTTGATCCAAGGATTATCGATTCCACCAGGTGCATCTGGGCACGCCAAGCTCCAAACTTTCATGGCCAAACTCTGCTCGTGCCCCTCAACCGGCTCCGACCCAATTGGCTTTGAGCCCCAGAAGAAGGGAGAGCTGAGTAATGCACCGAAGATTTTGAGATCCCCATGCAGAGACTCGATCGCTGCACGAAGAAGCAAGTTGTGTGCTATGTTAGCACCGCTGGTTTCACCTCCTACGTAGAGTTTGTTAAAGTCGGCGTAGTTGAGTAGCCATGGCTCGGGGTTGGCGGCGCTATCGGCGGCGTGGGAAGCAATCCACTGGAGCGTGGTCCAGCCATCTTGGTAGGCTGCAGGAAGAGGGTGGTGTGGGAGGAGTCTGAAGTCCACAGAGATAGCGATCACGTTAGCTTGGGAGACTATGATGTTGAGATAGCGATGGACGAAAAAGGAGAAAGCGGATTCAACGCAGAAGGCGCCGCCATGGAAGTACACAAAGATGGGAAGTTTGTGAGAAGAATTGTTGTGGTTTTTGGGAAGGAAAATGCGAGCTGAGACATAAGGGTTATCTGCGATTACGATGTCTTTTGATGAAACCCCAGTTTCAGGGTCTTCGAGGGAGGGTGGAACGTTTGGAGAGCTTAGAAGACGATCCACTGTGCCATCTTTGTAGAGTCGGATAAGGGGGAGAAGCTCCATCACTACCTCCTTCTCCGAGTTGGCCATTGAAGCAGAAAGAGAGAGAAAAAAGATGCAGAGTTGAAGAAAGAGAGTGTTGAGAAGAGACGAGGGTTTGTGCTCCTAATCTTGTGCACCAGAGTTCCTTAAATAATGGATGAGTTTGATTATTGGTTTTGGTTCGTCCAATGAAATAAAAACGATTACTATGTTTTGGTTGTTGAGAGTTGAAAGATGGAATCTTCACATTCCACTAGGGATTTATTTATTTATTTATTTATTTTATTAGCACCGAGCAACTAGAATAGAAGACAAGTCCACATTTTGACCAACTGTTCCTTTTTATTTCATTTTATATCTACCAAAATTTCATTTTTATAAAGCTTTTCCACAATTCATTTTATAATTACCGAAAAGATACAAAAATTGAAAAATTCAACTTTACCACTTCTATTCATCCATTATTTTCATTTCACATCTATTCTTTTAGTAAAATATTATATAATAATAAAATAATAATATCACATGCTTAAAAAAAATTAACTTTGAATTAAAGAAGAAAAACAAAAATGAATTTTTATTTTAATTTTATTTTTGCATTTTTTAGTTAAACAAACTTATAAAGTTATAATAAATAATATAATAACTCTAATATCGACTTTACATTTTTTTAATAACACATTTTGATTACGATTTTTTATTAGCTGTCTGTGTCAAATTTGATGTTTATCAAAATAGTATACAATAATTATTATTTTCAACTTCCTTCATAATTTTTATCGGTAAAATATATTGAAACGAAATATTTTTCTCCTTAATTAATTTTAATAAATCCTGTTGTTAAATTTATCTTAAAATAGGTCTTCAGTCAACTCTAAACAAATAGGAGTCCTAGATTCAGTGTTTCAAAAATAATTGCTAATTTTAATCCTCAAAAATTTGATTTTATTAAAATAGTGTTTGTATTCAATTAATAATAACAAGAGATGTGATGCATCGAAATACATATGACCGCACCTACTACTTCAAAGTTGACTATGATAAGTTTAGATCTACATTACGCCGCCGTCATAGATGTGATTTTTAAATTTTATAACAAATAATACAAATTACAAAATGTGAAGTAAAAATTGTCATTTGAAAGGAGTAACACATATATTAAACCTCAAATTTATTATGCTAATTATCATATAAAAGAGACTATTAAATATTTTTTAAAATTTAGTTATTATTCTGAGGGTTATTTTATCTAAACTGTTTAACTACATAATTTTATGTTATAATATTTAATACTAATAATATCGAGATCTAATAATAATTATTCATCTCTTGCCCGTTTTGTCAGTAATTAAGAATAATTGTGTGCAAGAGGTAAAGCATCTAATTCAAAAGGCTTAGAAGAAGAAAACATAAATTCTAAACCACAGATGGAATAAGATTTTGTATGCCACTAAACCTACCCAAAAGCGAAACACGTGCAGTCAAAGATGTCACCCCACCAACCAAGACAAACGTAGCCTCGCCTACTCTATCTATTCTTAAACCTTTTTTCTGCTTCAATTTTACTTTGCAAGTAATTAGTACCTTTAAGAGGCTAGTTTTGGATTCTTAGTATCAATTTTTTCATAAAATAACTTATCTTTTCTATTTATAATCAAACTAATTTTTTTCTTTATAAAACAACTCAGAAAAAAAATTAATTCTCTTTAAATTTTTAAAAAACAAAAATATAATTAATACCTTAATTATAGTCTTCTTAAATTTTAGAAACATCATATATAAATAAAAAGAACTTGAATAAAAACAAACCAGTATAACGCTTAAAATAAGTCATATTTTAAATCATATGCGCTTAAAAGATTATTGTAGGGAAAATTGTATTAGATATTTGTTTTTGTAAAAAAGAATTGGATCAACCACAATCACAGAAAAATATTTTCATATAATTTTTTTAATTTTGTTCATAAATTAATTTCATGTAGAAAAATTCATTTTTTTTTTTAAGGAATTTTGAAGAAATTTGTACGAACATATATTTAATGGTCCAGACGTAAAGTCCAATATGAGTGTCAAAATGTGGGCTATTGTATTTTGCACCTCATATTTTGAAGCTGCACCCCTATAAAAAATATGAAATATGTTTCGAAGAAAATATACACCAGTTTAAGTAAGCATACACACGAAAACAGCTGAACACAAAGTCATTTGAACTCAAGACAAATTCTGCATATCATGGCAAAGGAGCTACAGCGTCGAAAGAAGAGATATTTTATTTATTAAAAAAAATGTTTTCAAGTCTTCGTTGGCATGGCAGTTATGAAACTATCATGACTCTTTCCGTTATTTGATTTATAACTTTTTCTGAGACACCTAAACTGAACCCAGAAAGGAAAGTGTTTCTATTGGAGGAGAAAATCCGCAAAGCGCTTAAACATCTTCAGAGCATTTCGGGTTCCTGGATTGTTCACGTGGAAAACGTGTTCTTCTCCTTCAACTTCATAAAGTTCCACTTCCCCTTCCCACTCACTCTTCTTCACACCCTCATAGTACAACACACCTCTTTCTCTCAGCGAATCCTTTTCCGCCGTGCAAACAAGAACCTTCCGACACCCAAGCCCACTCAACGGCGCCGCCCCACTACCCAACGGGTTTATCAACGGGTGGTCAAGCCCACCGGGCTCAGACGGCTGAATCCACTCCCAAGTCCTAAAGGGCACGCTCTCTTCGTGCCCTTCAACCGCTTCACTCCCTATAGGCTTTGCTCCGAAGAAGTAGGGATGAGAAACAAGAGCACCTAAAACTTTTACACCGCCGGGTAATGCTTCAGCCCCAGCTTGCATAGCGATGTTATGCGCTATGTTACCACCAGCACTGTCACCTCCAACGAAGAGTCTTTCCAAATCGCCGTGTTTGAGAAGCCATGGATCAGTGTTGGTGGCCACCCATTTGAGAGCTTCCCAGCAGTCATGATAAGCTGCAGGAAGAGGGGTCTCGGGTGCCAACCTGTACTCGACAGAAACGACTAGAATGTCTGCTACGGAGAGAAAGGTGTTGAAGTAGTTTTGGTGGAGTTGGCTGAAGGCAGATCCGAAGTAGAATCCTCCACCGTGAAAGTAGACCAAGATGGGGAGCTTATGGTTGTTATTGAGATTGAGATTCTGGGATTGGATCAGGTTTGGAAGGTATAGTCTCGCAGAGATGGGAGGGTTATTTGAGATGACAACGTCTTTGGATGATACTTTTGTGGTCGGATCTTGAAGCGTGGGTGGCACAAAGGGAGAGTCTTGGAGGCGTTCAATGGTGCCATCTTCGTAAACTCTCACAAAGTTTGGAATTTCCATGGTTATCATGTTTGAATTAGTAGCAGTGGTGGCTGGTGTGGGAATGGAAACCATTGGAAATGGTAATAAAAAGTAAGTGGTTGTGTTGCAGCTGAAAACAGCAAAACCCAGAGCTGTTTATATGAACCCTAGAATTCTGCACGTTTATTTAGTGAGGAGTGTGTCTCTGTTTAAAAATCATGCTAATTGAGTATCTGTGGACCTGCATTCAGATGCCCTAACTCCTCATATATGTGAAGAGCTCTTTAAAAAATGTCAAAGAAAGTGATTCCACTGTTGTACCACAACACCATGTTGGCCTTGCCTGATTGGGAGATCTTTAACTATTCCACCCTTTGAGAAGTTACATCATCACAGTTGGATTCATCAAAATAGGTTAAGATTTTAAAAGCCAAAAAGTTTTAGAATATGTATTTTCAAGACTTTATATATTAATTCCACGTACTCTTGGTCGTTGAAGATAAGAAATATACAACAATACCCATTGTGAATATGATATAAAATAGAGGGAACGACGTGTCTCACGAGTTAATGTATCTAATGGTTTATGTCTTAATTTAGCTATAACATACTTACAAATAAAACTACATCTTCATGATAGACATAGACAAAAAAAAAAAAAACAATTTCACGACTTAATAAAACATTTTGGCGACGTTTTGGATATAAGAATAATAAAAAATTAATTTGTATAATGCTATCAGCATTTTATTGTTATGTATTTCTTTTCATTATATAATATATTTATTTTTAATAATTAATATGTATAGACATATTAAAGTAATTGGGTGAATTTTATTAAATATTTTTTTATGTATACTAAAGTATTATATTTAATAAAAATATGCTTATCCACATTAAATTAATATTAATATTTAATTATAGTAATTAAATTAAACTTTTAATTTGTTAAAAAAAATAAAACTTTTAAATAAAAAAAATTATAAAATTTGAGTTGCTTGGTGTGAATTGCTTATTAGTGATATGGCGTGGTGAAACTCACTTAAAATTAATGTCATTTTTATAAGTAAAATATTATTTTAACTAGTATAATAAATGTTTAAAATTTATTTTAAATAATATAATAAATGCTAAAATTTTTTACATAAAATAAATTATCTTTTAAATTCATAAGTTATCTCTTTACATAATTTCCTTAAAATCAAATGCTGTTTTCTTAGACAAATGTAAATCAAATGCTGTTTTTTTAAACAAGTGGAATCTTCATATAAGAACCAGGTTGCAATTTGTGCTTTTGCTCGTCTTTTTCTCCCTTATTCTTATCCTTAAAAACCAAGCATGTATGTATGTGAAAGAGATGACACACATGGAAAATGTTTGTTTGACAATTCATACTGATTTTAGTGAATAAAATATAATATATTAATAAAAATAATATATATATATATATATATATATATATATATATATATATATATATATATATATATTTTATATTAATAATTTATAATTAGATATTATTATATTTATTTATGTTTTTATATATTTATATCTTTGTATTCATTTTTATAT
>Ga0099824_1003969_pt1 | contig 21412 bp, 8 predicted proteins | sample SiratrowhiteBW_FD_76837 | JGI IMG/M metagenome (GOLD analysis project Ga0099824, IMG submission 76837) | Root nodule microbial communities of legume samples collected from California, USA - Siratro white BW | ecosystem: Host-associated > Plants > Roots > Nodule | place: USA: California... | reverse complement strand
TTTTTTTTTTTTTTTTGTTTTTTTTTTTTTTTTATCAATTAATGTTTTTTTTTTTTTTTGGTAATTTCTTGTTGATTTCCCTTTGTTTTTTTTTTTTTTTTCCAATCCATATCAATTAGAGTTATTGTTTGGATTTCTAGCCAAGCTTGGAAATAATACTTTTAATCGATGTTGATTATTTCTTTTTGTTTGTATTGATGTTAAAAAGAGTTATTCTTTTGTTTACATTGCTAGGATTATTTAGTTGTCCTTATTATTGTACGCCAATATTATTTCTGGATAGACAATAGTCAAAGTCTTCTTTATTAGACTTTATTAATACCGATAAGACTATTTTATGACACTTACAAACTAAATTTTCTAGATTGATGTTTATCATGTTATTCCTGGCTAATAATTTATTAATATTTCTTTTATAATATTAACTAGGAAAAATTTTAAATAACATTAACTAAGATTATTAACTTTTGCCAATATTAGTTAGGATAATTTTTAGTTGACACCAATTAAAAAATTGATTAAAAATGATTCACTACAAGAAAAAATCTGTTTAGACGTCAATTTTTTAGTTATCAAATAAAATGATTACTGATTGTGACAAAAATAATCACCAAATTAGGTTTTGATTGCTAAACAACTACAAAATAAAAATAATAATTAAATTTAGTGATCAATTAAGTCAAGATAATTGATATCTAACATTAGCTACCAAAGTTTTAGCCGCTTATACCATTAGATTCTAAATTAGTCTCTAACTTAATAGTATAAGTGACTAAAATCTTGATAGCTAATATCAGATACCAATTTAGAATCTAATGGTATAAATAACTAAAATCTTGGTAGCTTTAGATTTTAATTAGCTTGACTTAATTTGTCACTAAATTCAATAATTACTTTTATTTTGTAGTTATTTAGCAACCAAAATCTAATTTGATAATTATTTTAATCACCATTAACAATCCTTTTATTTGGTAGCTAAAAATTAGTGTCTAAATAGTTTTTTTTTTTGTAATTATTCAATAAATGATATTGTAAAATATAACTTCAAACAATGTCAATTTAAATAATTTTGATAATCTCAACATATGTTAATGAAACAAAAACTCTCAATATCACTTAAAAAATTGTTGACAAACTTTGACGGTAACATATCATTGAAGATAAAAAAAAGTATTGATATTTATATTTTAAAATTATTGGCAAACATTTAATATTGAAATAATTTTTTTGCATTTAGTGATAATTGAAATATTTTACGAAAGGAAAATAATTAAAATTCAGTAAATCATAATTTTTTTTATAAAAATAAAATATTTAAAAAATAAAATAAGATCACATTCAAATTCAACGAACTTAATTATTTTAAAAATGATAAAATTCTATATTTAAATATAAGATTAATGTATTCAAATTATATTAATTTAAATTTAAATTAAATTATCAAAAGTAGTTAAAAGATGAAAAACTATTATATGTAAAGAATATGAAAGTATTTACTATGTATTGTAATTTGAAAGTAAAACAACAAAAGTCTTAATAACGTACATGCTTTGTTTTAGAAGAATTTTGTTTATATTATTTTGTATGTCTATTTTATATTAAATGGTAATTTGATAGTAAAATATTATATTACAATTATATTTAATTTTTTATTTTAATCTATTTATACTTGTACTTTGATATTAAATCATTATATTACAATCACACTAAGTTCTTTATTAATTCGTATTATATTAAATGGTAATTTAATAAAATAATATTATATTATAGTTATATTAATTTTTTATAATCTATTTATATTAAATGATAATTTGATAAAATAATATTATATTGCAATTACAGTTAAACTTTGATTGATTACAATCTATTTATATTAAATGATAATTTAATATAATAATATATAAAAATATTAATATCAGTTTTAATATATTTTAGCCTAATTAAATTAAATTTTAGAAAGTTATCAAATCATAATGAGAAAATGAAAAAGTGTTGTGTACATAGAATATGAAAGCATTTACTGTCATATTTGGGAACTAGAAAATCAAAAACCTTAATAAGTGTTCCATTCTTTTAAGAAGAACTTATTTATATTATTCTTGTATACTTTTTATTAAATGGTAATTTAGTAGTAGAATAATAAATTATAATCACGTTCAATCTTTTTTTTATTATAAATTACAATTTATAAAGAATAATTTGGTAACAAAATATTACATTACAATCATGTTTATTATTTTTATTAATTATTTATATGACAGAATAATTTGATAGTAAAATGTTATATAACCGTTATTTTTTTAATATAATATATATTAACTAATAATTTAATAACCTAATACTTTATACCCTTCAAATTTTTGAAAGACTACATTTTTAAAAGTTATATTTATTTATTCTAGATGGTGACCTCCAAACAAACAAAAGAGAAATTAAAAGAAATTAATATGCTTTTTCCTCAACCGATCTTTTAGTTTTGCTTTGATTGGTTGGATTACAAGGAATAATTCATTTGCATATTTTTCTACAAATTGAATCGTGTGTTGAAAGTGTTATCAGGTATTTTTTTTTCAAAGGTAATTTTATTCTAGAAGATGAACATGGCTTTATTTTCACTCAACATATCACTTTTCCAATTTTTCCTTTCTTGATTAATTTAAATGAATCTTTTACTTTTGCAAAGTGATTCGCAGGGTGAGAGTGCAACACAATTTCTATTGACGAGTCCGATATAAGAAAAAGAAAATGAGTATGAAATTTACTTGTAAAAGAAAAAGTTCCCTCACTTTGCATATCCATATATTTAGGTTTTTCAACCCTATTTTTTTTTTATGTTTGTTAAATATGAGAACAGTGTATTGAAATTTAATGAATAAATAATTAACTTTGGGAGTTGGCCTAAAAGTTTGGCAAAACAATGAGAAGTTTAATTACGCCTAACTAAATATCCTGTGGTCAGAAAATGAGTTTGGTACTCTAACACTTAAAGGAGTTATTGTTCAGTTGTGCTAGGTTTTAGTTCATAATTCAAATGAATCAGAGGGTTCAATATAACTTTATTTAATGAAATTTACATAAGATTAATCTATTAATAAATATTGTATTGAGAACAATTCAACTAGGAACATGATGTTAGTATTAATACTTCCTGCATTCGGAAATTCTAAGTGTTTTTTACTTGTTTTCTTTATTTTAAAATCATTGTCATTTATAGAATTTAATGTCCGACAAACTTTTTTTTTTTCTCAATCTTATCATCATAGGAATAATAAAACTATACACTAGTAAATAATATATTGATTTATGTAAATTAATTTTAAAAAACAATGGTTTTGAAATGGTAAGACTAATGAGGATTAACTCATCTAGATTGAAATTAAAGGTGCATTTTAGACACAATCGTTAACTAGAATTGAAAATTATGATAAAATCAAATTCCAATAATTGGTTGTACAATAGTTCCAAGTTGGTGGATTAGTGATGACTCACTAGCTAATTTCATTCACAAATTAAACTTGCTTCAAATTTTCAAATTTTCCTTCATGATCTCTGCATCAACACCAAGTTAACAGGCTCACCAAAATATTATTAATGGATATCCCGACAAAGAAAAAGCTAGATTGACTTGAGGCTAAGGGATTCATTCAACTTTCTTTGTAAATTTAATGTTTAATTCAATTTCTAACATATTTAATTGGGTTCCTCACTATAAAAGTGTTATAAACTAAACCGAGTAGATAATAATGATTTACATTTGTTATCTACTTTTGGGTACTCAGTTTTGTGTCGTGTTGCATCTTATAATAGTGGAAGTATAATAAGCTACTACAATCTATACATAAATTAAATTGCATTTAGTGAGAGTTTAGCATCTTCATAAGAAAAAAAGTTACATCTTATACAGTGGTGTTATCATCCATGGTGTGAGTTTGCTAATTAAGAAGAAAGCTACCACTGTTTAGGATTGGATTTGAATATCTCAAGAACTATTTAAACCACTTTAATTATTTCTTGTTTAGGAATTTTTTATTTATTTTCTTGTTTATCTTCTGTACATGTTTGTAATTTTTCTGTAATTCATGGATTCAAACAAAAACACAACTCTTAGGTTAATGAGAAATGCTTTCATGATTTACAAGTGTGTTTATTGTTGTTTAATTGAATTGTTTAATTTAATTTCTGTTATTATTATCTAGTGATGGCAAATGAACTTTTTTTTGTTAGTATTGTTTGAATTCATTTTGGAAAATTCTTAAATTAACTGGGTATAGGTATGAGTATGGATAATACTCAATTTTTTACATTGAGTATGGGAAAGAGGATAAATATAAACATAATTTTTTACATTGAATATGGGAAAGAGGATAAATATGAACATATTTGTCATGTCCTCATACTTATCTCAATACTTATCTTCGTTCTTATAGTCGTCTCCATTTTAAATTACTACAACACATACTTTTAATTTGCTAAGTAATCTAAAAACCTTATATTAACTTTTATTTAGTCTTTGTTTTTGTAACTTATTTCTAGGTCATACATTTAATCATTTTTGTTCTTTTCTATAATTATTTGACCTTCATCTATCCAATTGTTATTTGATACTACTCTCATTTTATATTTGTATAATTTTATAATTTCTTGATATTTAACATTGAATACTTGATAATGTTATGTTTTCTTTGTTGTGTTTTTTACTTTTTATAAAAAATTAATTAATTAATATTTGGAGAAGTAAGGGGTGGGTGCATGCGTAGGTATGTGTATCCTTTTCCTCAATAGGATGAAAGTGTAACAAAAGATTCATACCTATTGGGTATGGCAATGGAGATAAGGATGACCCACAACCCTTTGGTCATATCTCTAGTTGATGTTAGCTCTCCAACATATTCTTCTATTGGAATAAACACGGAGATTCACCACCACTAAGGTATGAGTTGTCTCTATAAGATAAGATAAATCACTTTCAACTCAAAACCTTAAGACTATGTATTTATGAGTTTATATATATATATATATATATATATATATATATATATATATATATGTGTGTGTGTGTGTGTGTGTGTGTGTGTATGTGTGTGTGTGTGTATGTATATATATATGTATATATATATGTCACTAAACTTTTTTATTTTTATTCAATGTGGAACTTTCAATTCATACCTGGATCCTTAGCAGTCTCTCACCCCCAAGTGTGAGTTGAGTTTTTACCGCGTATTTCTACTACAATGAGACATACTTGTCCAACCCTTTTATCTCAACACATTTCTATTCATCCTAACTATAGTCGGGTCTTTACCATAACGGGACATACTTGTCTCTATCTGAGCCAATCACCAAGTCAAACTTGACTTTGATACATTGTTGGAATTTTTCTACTGGGATAAACTGGAAAGATTCACCTCTACTAAGTATGAGTTGCCTATATAGGATTATATGACATCACTTTTAATTTTCACATTTCAATTTTTTTGCAAGTGATGTTGGGAGAATCTGAGGGAGAAAAATCGGATATTTGTTGGGTTGTTTCTCTCATTATGAGGCCCAAACACATTATGTTTTGGCGTGTCTATGACACATGACAGGCCCAATATAATGTATCATTATAATTAGGGTAAAAGGCTAACCCTAAGTGTGTGCAACTGTGAGAGCATTGGTGTGTGGAGAAGTGTGTGAGCAACCATTTTGAAGAAAAGAGAGAGAGAGGTAATCCACAGCTACTTCCTATAGTAACCTGTGTTGGTTGTTTTGAAGATCCAACGGTGAAACCTTGTTTGATTGAGCTGCAATTTTTATTGAAGATTCTTCACTCATATTTCTTCAATTTGGATGGTGTGATTGTCTACTAGAGGTCTGTAGAAGTGTCAGGAATTTTGTGAAGAGTTGTTGTCTGCAGGACATTCCTGTTACTGTCAGTCTTGGTTGTTTTGGAAATCCAACGGTGAAATCTTCTCTAATTGCTCTGAATTTTTTACTAGAGTTTTACCACTCATAGTTCGTTGTGTTGGATGGTCGGATTTGAGATCGGAGTTGTAGTCTGTTTCCAAAAAAATTCGTGAACGTTGTTTATTTTTTTGGTGACAAGATTCTTGAACTCTTCCTTGTTAATTTCAATTTGTTGATATTTTTGGGCCATTGTTGGTGACTGTTTTGAGGATTAGGAAGAGTTGTATTGATATGCTTTGTGATTAATTTTGTGAGACTCATTGTACCTTTGTTTTAGTATTAGTGGAGTATTTACCGTCCTGTAGGTTTTTTTGATCTCTATTAAGAGGTTTTTCCCACGCTAATTATTGGTGTTGATTTATTCTTCTGTTTTCGATTGCATATTGGTTTGTTTGGATTGATTGATTGCATTCAAGGTGTTTCCATATTGTTCTGATAAAAGTGAATCTTATTGCTTCCGCTGCCTGACTTCCATTAAGTGACATCAATTGTCCCATGGTAGAGGTCATGTAGGTCAAGTTACAATCAAATCATGATGCTTAGGTTGTTACACTCTTAAGTGGAAAGAGTTGCACCTCGACTACCAGTTATAGCTTTTGGCCTAGTGGTAAGCACTCAATTCAACAATTAAGGTCTGCAACACATTCTCCTCACACGGAGGCATATAAATCTCAAGTGGCGCAATAGTTGGTAGCACAATATGTTCAACAAACCTCACTAAGATAAATTCTAATACCACTACTAGAAAACTTCTATTTCATTCAAAACCACATGTTAAGATATACACATTACAAAATCGTAAGCATTCTAAGGAATTCAAATATGTATTAAAATTAAATATAAAAAAATATTTGTGGGTCTTTTATATTAGGAAATGAGTTTAAACAACTCATCTTAAAATCAGCTAATAAAGAAATAACTATCCTTATTTATATACTATAAATTAATCTTATTTTTAACAGATGTGAAATATTCAATATTAATATAAACTTTGTTAGAAAATGTTATTTAATTTTAAATAACTCTTATAAACCATTACATGACACTGAATAAGGTGAGGATGAGAATAATTTATCAATTTTTTTTCTAATACAAATTACAATTTAATCACGACAATACAATTATTACAAAAAGTTTTGAACCTTGGTCACAATATCAATTATTAGTTCTTCTAAATAAATTTACTATATTGATTATTGAAATATATATATATATATATATATATATATATATAAAGTTTGTACGATTTAACTTTTTTTTATGTATGAAATATGTGTTCAAGTGTTTTACCTTTATTATGTTTAAGTAATTTAAATAAAAATTATGTACTAATTGAAATTACACATCCCACAATGTCATCTCCATTAGTAGAGATGGAATACCAAAAGATAGAGTTAAATAGAAAAAATAACATCTTGATAGTATTGAGAAAGTAATCTCCATCTTATAAGAACAATTTGCATGAAATGATAAATGAAAAGAAAAAAATTATTATTTTTATTAATTAAAATTAGTTTATATATAAATTGACAATAAAAATATATAAAAATCAACTTCAAACTAATTTTATTTTTTATTTTCTTTTCTAAAAATATAAGTTTATATAAACACCAAGTTTCTTCTACTACAAAAGCAAAACATTAATGTTTACAACATTAATTATAAGAACATACAATACTCATAACTACTCAATATTAATGCATATATAAAAATCATTCAGACTAATTCCTCAAGCATGAAAAAAATTCATAAGTAAATTTCCTAAACACTGATTTCTCAGCTATCTAGTAAATTATCCAACATTAAGAACAAAATCAAAACACAATCAATACATTGAAAACCTATTCATTTCCACTTAAATTCAAGAATCAAAATCAAGAATCAAAATCAAGACTCTATTGATAAGATAAAATCTAGCAGTAAGCACAAAAAGAAAATACCAAAACTGAGTAGAAGGTTAATATTATATATAAATATCACCAAAATACAAATGAGTTCAAAAGATTACATTCAATCCCAAAGATGAAGAATTAGCTACCCATGATAACCATTACAAACTAAGGAAAGGAAGATTGCTAGAGAAAAATAGGAACTTATGCTTGGCTTTCGTCACTGTTGTATTCTTTTGCTCTTGACCCTTCCAATCGTCCTTAGAAAACTTAAAATCGCGTTTTTAAACTCGTTTTTGGATCTAGGGTTAGTGAATTTTCACCTGAGTGAAGCAGGTCTAGCTCAGGCGAGGCTTTCAGTAAAAATCAACTCCTCTCTGAAGCATTCTTGCATGGGCAAGCTCTTCCTCGCCTGGGCGAAATCCTCCTCACCTGGGCAAGCTCTTTGTCGGCTAGGCAAGCCAGCCTCTGCAGCTTCTTTTCATTCTGGACCAATCTCGACCAAGCGAGCTATTTTCGCTTGGACGAGTCTTTAATTTCACCATTTTAATTTTTTTCTTCATGCATCTTCCAATCTTTTATTTTTTTCATTATTTACACTTAAAAATTTACACAAAAATAAAGATCAAATAGTTTCCTTTTAACTCATAACTCACAGCCTATATTTAGATTTAATTTAGATTTAAAAACTTTAAGAGTAATTACTGTATGAATAAACAATTAGAATCAAAAATAATTTTTTTTATGTATAAAACACACTTATCATATTTTAATGAAAGTTAATAGAGTCTCTCTGATAATTAATGAGGTCATCAGCTAACTCATCATAAATATCATTCGTGGCTGCAATCAGAAGACTTCAGCTGAAAAAATATTTCGTATATAGATTAGATTACTGAATTAATTTTAAAATTTTTTATGTATAATACAGGTTATACCTCAAATAAAAAAGTAATTATTTATATCGGTTAAATAACTTGAGTATAGAAGTTTTCTAACTAAAACTTTACTTGCCATTAAGTCACTTTACGGATTGACTGTGGGACGCTAATAGAAAATAAAATATATATAATTGAATATACATGCCGCTTAATTTTCCCATTAAAAAAAAATCAATAAGTCTATTTTATCCATTGGGGGACAATATCTAGTGTTTTTAAAAAGAAAAAAAAATATCACAGATATTTTAAATAAAAAATTAAGATCATAGTGGGACAATTGTCCTACATCTTCTGAGGTAGATTTGTCAATAAAGTTATGCCTCCCCAGAAATATTTTATCACCAATTCAAACCTTTAAATATTATATAAGTCATTGAAGGGCTGAAACAGTTTAAACTTAACTAGTATTTGAAACCATAAATAGTTTTAAGAACTTTAAACATTGACCAAGGGCATTATTGAATTAAAAAACAAATAACTTGTTTCAGAAAGTCATTAAACAATTTAAAATTTTGATGAAGTACAAGATATGAAAACTATTGGTGTGTTATATCTTTCTGATATAACTCCACCAGAAACATCCATTACTCATGCAGAAGAATGGTTGATTGGTGAGTGCATGTGATGGAGTTTCTTTATTAGGCAACTGGCTCATGAGGATTCCCCATTAAGCATCTAAACTTAGCCCAATTAGGTAACAAAAAATGCTTTTAGATATGAGTCTCTATGTCATCTATAATGAACTTTGTCTGCAATGGTAACAACAAATATGATAAGGCCCAGATATTAGATATGGCATAGTGACAGAATCAAACAAAAGAAAGCTGATTTTACGTATCACAATTTTGCCAAACATGAGAGACATAATTAAAATCAAACTTGGCACAATGATCACTTAAAGGGCACTTGGATCATGGGGCCAACCGACAGATACAAAATTGGTGGCCAGTAGAAAGTTTGTCTCCATCTTTCTACTATTATGCCCTTCAATTTGGGTTTTATGGACCCCTAATAAAACCATCCTTCCTCTTAATCACATAGGCCCAACTTGTTTCTATTCACTCAAGTACTTCACACTTCACATCTACCATCTTTTCTTTTTATCAATTCCGTTTTTTGCACCATTCAAATATTATTAAACATAGTTGAGTATCATCATTTTAAATAAAAGAAAAACTCCCTTTTTTATGTTTCAATTTGATCTGATATTCAAATATTCGAATGTGAAACCTTTCACAAACCAAAACATCCCACCACCCACCAATTAATTTACACATTATTGGTTATCTGTATCCTATAATTAATTTTAAACATATTAAAAATTGTTGAAAATAGAGATAAAGACATTTTAATAATATATAATTAAATGTAATTCTGATCACTGATCTTATAAAAGGATTTTGTAAAATTGAGTTAAGCTTAAAGTGTACTTCTTAATATGGTATTAAAATCATTTTATAATTTATCTTAATAAAATTGTTGAGCCTATGAGACTACCTATTATTATACCACAATCGGACAATCTTTAAATATATAATCTTAAGTATGAGTTGAGCCGTCTCAACATGAGAAAGTATTAGAGATCTCATGTCAACTAGAGATAAAATCTCTCAATAATATATAAGTGAATATAAATCTCAGCCGATTTTGTAAAATTGAGTTAATCTTAAATCCATTTTTTAATAAAAATTATTTTGAAAACATGAATCTTTCTAAAAAAATAACAAATAAAAATAAAATATATACACAAGTTGATTTTAATTTATAAAAACATTGGTTTGTTTCTTCTGATAGTTCCTCTCCTTTAAATGTTAGGTTTAACTTTCTTCCAAACAACATCTGATTTGTATTTACCAGGTGAAATATATTGTTGTATATATATTTTCCAAGTTCAAGGTATCCAGAGTAGAAACTCTGAAAAACTGGCATGGAGTATCTTCTAAAGCATTTCATCCAATTATGGTGAATTTAGTTTCAGCACAATCTTTACAACCACATCAAATATGAATTGAAAGATGAGATCAGGGAAACATATTGTCTCAGTGGAAGTAGATAGCTTTACTCATAAGTTGTAATAATCTGTTTTGCATTGGCAGGCACGGCACCCTCACTAAAGGGTTGTTCAGTCAACCCTTGATATTTTCTTTCTTTGAAACAAGTGCTTTGGAAAGTGTGATTCTCCTGTGTGCAGGTTAGAGAGCTCCTAGGACAAATTAACAAGGCTATCAGTAGTTGAACTTTGCTTCCTGTTATGCTTTACAAAAGGGAAGGTGGTCAAACCAGTCAAATTAACAATGATGCCTGTGGGGGTGCCACATTAGTTCAGTAACTTTTGTATGCAGTTGCTGGTGTTTTTATATCTCCGACAATTATCTCATAGCTGGTTTCTAACCTACACAACTATGTTAAATATTAAAGCAAAATAGTCCTTTGAAGAAAGTACTTGGAGCCTCTAAAAACAAAGGACAAGACTTGTATTAAAGCTAATCAAAATAACACAAGGATTACTCACAATGGAAGAGGAGAAGATGTCATGTGAAATCTCATAATAAAATGTTATCTCTAACCAAGTCAATGTGACGCATGATAGCAGTAACAGCTGTTTGTTTTGCTTGATATTTTATAGTTTTGATCAGAATGGTTAGCTCTGCAACTATAACCACAAAATCTTAACCTTGTGGTAGTCAATGTTGTGTTGAGTCCTAAAGGGGTGAGCAGTGGAAAAAAGATGGCAAAAAGATGAAAAAAAAAAAAGGCAATGGTGAACAGGGCACATGTGGATCACTATGGTCCAGTATCAACAACCAAATATTCTGGTTCCTCTTCCACATGACAGAGGCAATGCTTTCTGATATTGCAGGTTTATTGCAGCCAAACCTCCTCCATCAGAGACAACCAGACAAGTACAGCAGTTCCAAGACCCCACGACACCTTCCCACCCTCTTCCTTAAGGGAACACTTCCAACATCTCCAATTCACATTTCTTTATTCTTTACACCAGACAAGATCTTGCAAACTATTATTCCATCTGTTTCACATCATTTCCAATCCCAAATTCAATGTTCACTCACCCCTTCTACACACCATCCATTATTTTATCTCCCGCCTTTCATCGCACGTTCTTGTAAAAGCCCACAATCTTTTTAATCCAACAAAAACGTTGCAAATGGCAATAGTAATTTATTTCATTAACTTTCTTTTTCTTTTCCCACATAATAATAATAATATTATGCTTCCATAACCTTAACCTTAACCCACCTTCGTACAAACAAATTAGCAAAAGATAAGAAAGGGGCAATGCAACAAAAACCGTTACAGACCACAACAACAACAACGGGTAATTGCAATTCAACCCCAGAGAGAGGAAAGCAATAAATCTTAAGAGCAAAAAAATAAATACTGCTATGGATGCCATCGCAGAGAGTCAATCCGTGGTGCTCATTTTAAGCCGTCTGATTGGAGAAGCCAGCACGGTGGGCGAAGATGTTGGAGAAGATGATGGTGAAGAAACGAACGGTGATGATGAAAGTGTAGAAACGGACGGTGGCGATGATGACATGTCAGAGGTCTCTTCCTCTTCTTCCAGTTTTCTTTTGTTGTTAATCTCAACCCCAACATCATCAACACCACTTCCTCTGTCATGGCTTCCAACCTTAACCTCCCTCGTTGTCATGTACCCCTTCAACCGTTTCACGTCAGATAATTTCACTGGTTTCACTATGAAATCCTCTGCACCTTCCTCCAAGCATCTACATATTTTTTTTCAAATTTTTCCAGTGGTTTCAATCTTCTAAAATTCATCACAAACTTTAATATATGTTCATTAAATTAACAAAAAATGTAGCATGAAGGGAATAACTCAATCATGATAATACCTGTCTATGCGAGGCAAAACGTTTTCGGAAGACATAATAACTACCGGAATTTCCCTGAACATGGACGATTCCTGCATTAAATAAAAATTTTCACTCAGTATTATCAGTTACAGAAAAAAAAAATTAAGGGTTTATGATTAGAACATTTAATTATTAATTAATGAACCTTTATTTTCTTGAGCAATTCATAACCTGTCATCTCTGGCATGCAGTAATCTGTGATAATTAGATCCACCTTCAAACTCGGCTAAGGAAAAAAACAAAAACAGAGCAAAAGATAAGCTGTGGAAAATAAAACGGAAGTTCGTAAAAAGAATGAAATGAAAAATCTAATGATACATACGACAAAACAATCAGATTCAGAGGCCCTTCTCTGCTCGTCCAACCCCAGAAATTGCAGTGCTCTGATTCCACTATCCACAGCTGTAACTGCCATTTTTTCAACCAAATAAAACCCAAAAAGAAAAAAAAAAAACTCTTTTAACAGAACACATATAAAGAGAAAAAAAACAGAATACCCAACAGTGTGTTTTGTTTTGATATGTTAAAGAACAGTTAATTACCTTTACAAGCTGAGATTTTGAGCAAACGTTCAATGACCTTTCGATCAACGAGGCTGTCATCGACGGCCAGAACATGAACCTCGTGGGAATCCTCCGGCGAGACATGATCGAAGGAAACGACGCCGTCTGTGGCCATTGAAAAGTGCAGAGGGAATTGTAAGCAGAGAGAAAGAAGGAAATAAAAGAACAGAAAGAGGATTCCTTAACATGGGTGAAGAAATCTTAAATACAGTGTTATATTAATGAATGTGGCTATGTGACATGTTATGTTGTTGTTCCATAATATCCATCTGTCACCGCTTTTTTTTTTTTAATAATTATTATTACTACTAGAATTATAATAATGCTACAATAATAATAAAGTCTCTTTTGGAAAAATCAAATCTTAAAATCTTCTCTTTTTATTTATGTTTTTTGGAAGATGGCGCTGAGATTCTGAAATCCACTTTGGTTTGTGATCTCAAAGGGAATTTTTTTTTTCTTTTTTCTGATCCCAAGCTAAGTAAGGAATTAATGACACATCCTCAAACAAAATCTCGCGTGATTTTGGTCAATCTTGGGAGTTTGTGAACGACGTCGCACAGTGATTGGTGGGGTGTGACAACGTTGACCGAAGTCAAGGCTGAACCAAACAGCGCCGTCAAATTCCCGACGTCATTTTTTCACCGTTCCTCGTTTGGTAAGTCGTGAAAGAAGAGAACTCCTTAATTAATGCTAAAAAGATTTTCTGATTTTGTGTGTGTTTATTTTTCTTTTTTATGATATTGTAATAAATAATAGAGAGTATTTATGGGGTAGAGTATCTATGCTAATCTTTATGGAAGCGATATCATGCACGTGCAACCTCATGTGAGTTGTTTTATTTTTATTTTTTATGTCCATGTTTTGTGGTAAAATTGTACAAAAAGAAGAATGTGTGCTTGCTGATGTTGGAAATAACTTCATTAAGGGAAATTTTATTGGAATTTGAATTGATTTTGTTCCTACGCTTTGAACTTTAATTTTAAGCTATATATGCTCATGGAGGTGATATTTAAAGAGATTTCTTTCTTTATGGAGAATAATAATTGATGAAGATTGGTCAAAGACCGGAAACAGTGCCAGCTCAAATTTAAATGAACACTTATATTTTATGCATGTCAATAATTCATTTCATTTGATTAATGATGTAAGTGCTTAATTCATAATCATAACATGCAAAGATCAATTACTTGTACGGCTGAAGGACATGGAATGATTTTATTTCCATAAAGTTGAGAAAATACCAAAGATTGAGATAATGCAAAATCCAACATTTTTAAAATACCAACTTAAATAATTCTACTTGCATGTAGTGCATGAAATTAATTATTTTTTATAATAATTTTGAAATTATTAAAGTGTTAACTGAAAGATGAATAACAAACATAACAAGTACACACAAAGAAGAGAAAATTAAAATATATATATATATTTAAAAGTACGAAAAATTTTAAATTCTTGCTCTTGTAATTTAAAATTCTCTAATATTACTTATTCAATATTCTAATAAAACTGTAAAATTTTAATTTCTTATAAAACATTTCAATTTTTTTGTAATTTTGCTTTCTACCAAAAACATAGTTAGGAATATCGTACTTCGTGCTAATACCTTTAAGAAGATTAATAAAATCACAAAAAAGTACCCCAAATGGTCCAAGCAAATGTATTCGGTAGGACAAATTAGACGTCCCACTTTTAGATGGTCATTTTGAATTGCATTTTCACTTTGTATAAGGTTTAACTAAGTGACAAACACTTAAATTCCAGATATCTTCTAATAGTCATCTTTAGTATTATAGTTAACAGTTCAATATTAAAGTAAAAATATTAGCTAATACAATTAAAATAACAAAAAATATTTTAAATTAAGATAAATATATATTTTAAATTTTAGGACCTAGAAAATAGTTATAAAATGGAAGTGGTATAATTAAAATGACACTTAAATATTTTATTATTAAAGTAAAAAATTTATATAAATAGAAAAATTAATAATTCAGGTTTCATTTTAATATAATCACCATTTCTCTAAAAAAAATTTTACCTTCTCTGTAGATTTCTAACTTCATCCTTCATTAAATGATGATTAGAGACTACTTTTATACTTCTGGCAGTGAGTAGAGTAAAACTACCAATAAGAAATTTGTTTATAGTAAATTCGGTTCTAATCCTTTTCATTTGAGTTAGTTTATAAGTTCTCCTATTTACCAAGGTATATGTGATTGATTGTGTTTTTAGTATCAGGATTAGTCTATGTTAGTGGAAAGTCCTAGTGATATATTCAAATCATTGATCAGAACTCTATGTAGTCAAACTATCCATGTTTTCTTTAAGAATTGAAGCTCTTTAAATATTTAGACTTCTAATCAAATAAATGATTTAAAATTAGCTAAAATGTTTTTAATAAAAATTAGTTTAATTGTTAATAACACCTAAGTTAGAAGACCTGGATATGGTGGTAATGTGGTTACCATGTTTCAAAAGCTTTCTTGAAGGGTTTGATTTTATGTTTATGTATGTTTTTTTTTTGAAATTGTAGAAAATAGTGAGATTTGGATAATTGTTAGTAAAATGAGGAATTGTGATTATGAGTAATTGAATGGTATGTTTTAGAATTTATAAAATGGTTGTGAAAAGTTAAAATTGTGAAGTTTAAAGTTTTAAAAAACTAGATTTTTCTAGGATGATGCTGAACGCGATATCAATGACGTCAGGTGCAATTTGAGAGCTTTGCTCTCGGGTTTGATCACATTGGACACAATTTCATTGATGTCGGACATGACTTGGCAGAGTGCTCTCGGGTTTGGTTGGTGTCAAGTATCATTTGAGAGATTACTCTAGGGTTAGATGACGTCGGGTGCACTCATTTGGCACCGAGCATAGGTCAAAAATTGAAAATTTCTCTATCTTTTACTCATACATTAAATTATTAATTATTTTCTTAAACCTTATGTCTCTTATTTATTTCTAGTGATTTCCTTTAATTGTTTAATCAATGTGAAATAGGTTTTGTTAAATTAAGATGAATGCTTATGTTCATACCTATAAAATCTTAATCTTATGGAAATATATGATGTATGATCAATGAATATGAATTATGTGGAATTATGACCAAGACGTAGTATTTTCAAGAAAGAAAATATTGTGTTAAGATTAATTAGGATGTGCAGTTTTTGTGGATTTGTCTATAAAGAAGTATCTTGACTCTAGCAATATATTAGATTCATATAAATGATTGCAGTTTGTAAAAGGGTTGGTAAAAAAAAAGTCATATAAATTAATCTTATCATATAAGGATAATTAATTTATATGGGTATAAGGTTGTGTGGATTTCACAATTGAGAGTTGTATACAGGTGTAGATCTCTATATCTATTCAGTAAGGATGTAATTAAAACTTCTATAACAACTTTCAACTTAAAAAACTGTAGCTATAAATTAAATACTTATTTAAAGGAGGCTTATTTTATGAACTCTTTTAGCACATCTGAATTAAAGAACTTGATTATAATAAAACACTTATTTGAGGGCAGCTTTATCACTTTACTACACACTAAAAAATAATTCTTGATTTACATACATATTATTACATACGAATTTTTATCCGTATGTAAATTTAGTATTACATACGAATTTTATATACAGATTTATTACATACGAATTCATTATATACGAATTTTACATACGAATTTATTACTTACGGATCCAAGTCTGTATGTAATTACATACAAATCCAAATCTACATACGGATTTTATATACAAATTTATTACATATGAATTTTATATATGGATTTTACATCCGGATCCAAATTCATATTATTATTATTATTATTAATATTAAAGATAATAATATTATTATTTTAGTACTATTAATATTATACTTACTAATATTGACAAAAATAATAATAACAAGGATCATTATAAGAATAATAACAATGAGTCTATGGTTGCAAAATTGATGTTGGTGTAGTGGTTATGACTTCTGTATGTATGTTAAAGATCCTGGATTTGAATCCTTCTCTCAACACTTTGAAATTTATAATAATATAAGTGTTATTCATAATAAAATTGGTAATAATGCAAGTAGTAATAATAATAATCATAATAATAAATAATTTATTTTAAAAAATATTTTGTACTTACATACAAATTTTTATCTGTAAAAAAAATAATTATTTTTGTTTCAGCAATTGATTTACATTCATGAAATTTTAATAGAAGAAAATAGATATGCTAACATTTTACATTAATATGATATCTAGTAATTGGAATATTGGGCTACATAGGAATGATAAAATAGGGTGTATATTCATGACCCCATGAAAACTATTGTCATATGCAATAACTTTAACTATAAAAATTAAACCTTTAGGAATAATATAGCATCTTAATATAATAAAATACCTTGAAAAAATTGTAATTTTTGAAAATATATGTAAATATATTTTCCAGAGCATCTACGAATATGAAGGCACTTGTACACTTGCATGTTTGTAACATACTAGCTCTCATACCATGCAAACATGTTAAAAAGTATTTTGATTGATTTTTTTTTCTACGGTAAAAAAAACCAGGATCTCACAACGTGTCTCTCATTAAACAATTGCTGTAAAAAATAATTTTAATTTCAAAATATTTCTTTAATTTGTTAAGAAATCCATACAATTTTGTTTGTGATTTAATTATCAATTTTAATAAGAAAAATATCTAGAAGTTCTAGCACGTAAACATAGAACAGACTGAATAATATTTTTCTTCACCAAAACAACTTAGTTTCTATTGAAAAATATTGTTTTCTTGAAGAGAAATATTTTTTTTTATCTCTAGTTCTATTTATATTGTAAAAATATGTAGTATCTCATAATAATTATTTAAATTATCAATTATACTTAAAATTATTTTCTTAGCCATTTCATTCTTATAATAACATGATATTAATTATAAAATTTAATAAATTACAGTTTTAATTTAAAATCAATTTATTCAATTTTTTGTCCTAAAAAATTACATTAATTTCACTTAGTTTGCGAGTTCTCTCCATAATTGTTTTGAAAACTTCCTTTTGATTTACTTAAACTGTAGTTAAAAATTTTATTTAATCTGGTTAATTTGATAAAAATTCAAGTCATTCATCGCCAATTCTTTTATAAATGAATATATAATTTATCTATAAATTTAAAATTTTAAAAATTTTAAAAATTAAAAATATAATTTTTTATTTTTTTAAATTTAAAAATACAAAATAAAATTATGGACGTTTTAATTGTAAAATAAATTACATTAATCTAAATTCGTTTGTACTAACAAGAATCATTGAATTTTAAAAAACAATAGATGAATTATTATCTATTCATAAAATAAAATATGTCAATTTGATTTATTCAATTATATTTTTGTAGTTACTAAATTAGAAGAATAACTTATGAATGAGCCGAATGAATGATAGATAAATACATTATTCTGCAATCCCTAATTTTATTTCAATTGTTAATATTAGTTATTAGTTTTAAATTTTGTGACTAATAACCTAAAAAATTAAAATATTATGTGATTAAGCAAAAGTCTAACATCATACTACTTCTCAGTAATCTTTTTGGCTCTTATATTAAACAATACTTACAAATTTGTTAATTTTTTTTTTTTAATTCAAATGGCACTACACTCTATCTCTAGATAATTTATCATTTTTAACCGTGAGTATAAAAACAAGTAAATTCTAGTTTGACACTAATTTTTATCCATTATTTCTTTTGACATTTATGTTTTTAATAAATATTATATAATAAAAAATAATTTATTTCAGTATAAATAATTATATTTTTATAATATCAAAATATCGGATTTTAAAAATAGTACCAACTCATCTTTCACAATATAACTATAATACATTTATTTTATCTATTTGATAGATATAATCAAGAAAAAGTCAAGACAACGAAAAAAGTTTAACGGAATAAATAACTTTTCAAAAATATTTTAACCATAAGTAGTCTTTTAAATCCAACAAAAAGCTAGTATACATGTAATTCCATATATAGCTTTTTGTATTCACGAACATGCATCAGAAAAAAAGAAAAAAAAAGGTATAAACTCCCTCATAATTTGGAAAAAGTGACAAAAATTAAATGAAAAATGGCTTCCTACGTTTTACCCTTAAAATTAATTTATTTTATTTTCGTATCAAAATCATCTGTTCATCTAGGTAGCTCAAAAGTTTTGCATAACTCATCATGGGTTTTATAATATAACAGCACAACTTTCTTATATGTAATAACTCCATCGTTAATGATAATAATAAATAAAAACAAAAACCACTTCATCAACCACAAAATCAACAAACATGATAATAAATCACATGTGACAATATTTGTCCCACAACCACCTGATCACATTTTCATAATTTAAAATCGAAATAGAAATATTTTTATCAAATATTAAATGACTAAAATAAGCAAATTTAATTTTAGTTTATAATTTTTGTTATCTTTAAATATTGAAATAATTGATTTTTTGTTATTATGTGACACTTTGTTAATTATGTTTCTATGCAGAACAAAACTTGTTGGATGAATGATAGCAGTTCCACTGACAAGATTAACCTCTGATTTAGTAAATTAGGAAAAGACTTTGCCGGATCATCAAAAATAGAACCAGAAGTATAATTGGTCTTTCATTCCAGTGAATTAAGAACAACTCGTAGTAAAACACAGAAAAATGTTTAATTCTCTTATTTGAAATTATGATTTTAATTTGGTGTCTTGAATTTAAAAACTCTCACTTTATCACTTGAAGTATTTATTAGTCAAAGCTAGTTTTTATTTTAAATTTTATATTAATGAAGTTAATATTAACCATGTTAAGTATTGATTTCACTAACGGGCGTTACTAAATTACTAAATTATATAGATAGGTTATAAATGTTTATTTTTTATTTTATTAAAATTTTCATTTTTCTAAATTTTTTCTTTTTAAAATTTTTTTTATGATATAAAAATAATATGAATATATTTCAAATTATATCCCTAAGATAAAGTAAGTTAAACTATTTTTTTTAAAGTAATAAGATAAAGTAAGATAAAGAAAGTAGCAAAAAAGGTAATAAGATAAAATAATTTGAATTAATGAGATTATTAATTTAACTAATTAGATCTCGACTAAGAAATTCAATTATCTTTTCTTCCTCTTTTCTTGAAGTTGTGGCTGAGAGGAAATTAAGAGAGTTAATTTTAGTTTATTCAATTTGATATTTTGCTAAGAATATATGTTGGTGGTATTGTATCTACATATACGGAAAACTATATATATAGTTATAGTTATGTATATGATATGATCATTAACGAGTTGGTACGTTCATTTCTAATATTTTGATCATAAATACATATTTTAGATTACTTTTATATACTGAAAAAGTATTAGAAATGGAAATGTTACGGTTGTTTGTAAGAAAATATGTTTTAGAAATTTTTATTGTTTAAGTGATACATCATGATTACATGCATTACTTATTATTATTCAATCATTAATATAAATATTTAAGTAATGACTTGAAGTTTGAATGAGAAAGAGATTAAGACAATTTATTTTTTTATAAATCAGATGTTCAAGTGACAAAATGATTGTTCAAATATTAAGTATTAACGATAGTACATGTAGTTTTGGAATGTGTGAGACTATATAACTATGAGTCAATGTTCAAATAATATAGTCACTCAAGCATTGATGAAATGTTGATGTTTATACTTTTAAAACTTCTTGTGTGATGCAAGTGCATAATTCAAGTATTAAATGAGTATTTGAGCGAGGGAGAGACAAGAAAATTATGCTTTAAATAGTTGTATTACTTAAGTTCTGTGAGATCGCTAAACTAAGAAAAACTTCTTTAGTTTTGGGAAGTAATGTTGTTTAAGTGAAAGAAGCTTACTCAAGCCATACTTAGCTAATAATAATGATGATGTCAACGATGGTATGTATCACTCATATATATTGTATGTAATATTTTTATGGTATATTGTCCTTTCTGGGTGTGTTATGACTATGTCATCCATTTTTGCTGTATGGTTCTTTATACCAAAGATAATGATGTGGCTCGTATAGAGAAATATGATTTTTATATATTAAGTAGATATATCTTACAAATATATATATATATATATATATATATATATATATATATAT
>Ga0099824_1003968_pt1 | contig 21415 bp, 16 predicted proteins | sample SiratrowhiteBW_FD_76837 | JGI IMG/M metagenome (GOLD analysis project Ga0099824, IMG submission 76837) | Root nodule microbial communities of legume samples collected from California, USA - Siratro white BW | ecosystem: Host-associated > Plants > Roots > Nodule | place: USA: California... | reverse complement strand
ATTTTTAAAAAAATATATATATATATATATATATATATATATATATATATATATATATTAGAATATATTAAAATATAATTTATTTGATCATGTTATTTCATTTTAATAATATATAAACAATTATAATGATATAAAATTAAATTTATAAAATTTATTTTTGATATTAAGTTATTGGCGATGTAACAAATTATATAATTTATATTAGCTAATTCGATCTCTCTGTGTATTATTCATTTTCTATCTGAGAGACTAGTCTTTTTCATATATTTGACAAACAGGAAAAAATAGTAGATATATTTTTTTTTTAATTTAAATTTCTTACATTCAAGAAGTAAATATATATTAAACTTTGTAATTATAAAAATCCTCCCTTCTTTTTCTCTTTAACATTATGCAAAAATTTTCTCCTTTTTAATTATTTTTCCTTCTTTTTTCTATTATCTTTCAAATTCTTCCTCTCGTTTTTTTCATCTTTTTCAAAATCTAACTCTACCTTTTAGAAGTTAATTAATTAAGACTTGTATTTCTATCAGTTCATTCTTTCGATGAGAAATAAGAGTAAATGTCTCTTACTTTAAATAATGTTTTTTGAAAATCGTAATAACTCGACTTCAATAATAACTTTGCTATTTTGTATTGTACTTTTTTCATCCAAACACTTTAGATAAAAGAAATAATTGTTGATGTCTGTATAACACAAGACATCAAATTTCAGTCCATTTGTCAGCCATATTAAGGTTTCAGATGTTCAATTTCCTCATCCCACAACAACTTTAAATCTTCAATTAGCAGACATAGATAAACATCTACGTCATTTCCTAGTTGTCTTGGACCAGAGATCATCCTAGACAACATCATGTAATTTCTCTTCATACACAATCTAGGAGACAAGTTGTAGATAACTAATAAAACAACCACAAATTGGGTTGATACTAAAATTACCAAATAAATTCATTCCATATGTAGCTAAGCCAAGTTTAAGATTTTTTTTTGTTTTTATCCATTTGGGGAAACTCATCAATGTTTTTACATTGCATAAAATCGGCTCCGAAACAATCCATCATATTTCTCTCATCTACATGTCATCTAAGGTTTTTAGCGTCATATGGGTTTGAAAACAAACACTTGATCCTTGGAGTGATCAGAAGATACCACACAACCTTCATATGGGGGCCATCCTTCGTCATCCCATGACTATTATCTCCATTGTTTTCTTTCATCTTATAACATGATAAGCCACAATTTGGACATTTCTTCAACCATTCAAATTATTTCCTATATAATATGCAATCATTAGGACATGCATGTGTCTTTTTATACTCCATTTCCATTAGATAAAGTATTTTCTTGGCCTTATAATACAATTGCATATTTTATTTCCTTTTAGAAGCATGTCATTCAACAAAATAAGCAATTATGTGAAACCTTTATCAACCATCCATTGATCGTCTTTAAATTCATCAACCTTAACATTGTTGACAATAGTGTGAACTTAGTTGATCCTAGATACCATAAAGTCTCTGCATCACTAGACATGACTTCTTACACACAGGCTTTACTAAAAGATTCTACACCAACATCATGAAGCATGTCCTCTAATTGATCTTCATCCAATTAGTCATTCACGATGGAATCAATAAACTCTTTAGTTTAGGCCATATTTGGCATGTCTAATAACTCGCCATGCCATTTTAAGTTGTGAAGGTGGTTGAGAGCACTTAACAGTGGGTAAGAACTAGTAACCAACAAAGATAGTAAGATTGACACGATATAATAATATAATGGTGACAACACAACAACTTTGTGACATTCTAAGAAAACTCACAAATGACAAATGTCAGCGGAAGGAATAGAGAGAGAATGATTGTAGAGAAACAAAAGTGAAAGGAATAGAGAGAGAATGATTGTAGAGAAACAAAAGTGAATAAGCAATGAAGAAGAAGGAGTTTTCATTTGAGGCATAAATAGGAAAAAAACAAAAGAATAAAGGTTTAAATTGACTTATACAATGATGATTAAATGAAAACTATTGTTGCATAGCATAACGACGAGGGTTTAGTATTACTCATAGTTGCCCTATGACAACAATTCCCATTTAAATGTTATTGTATAAGTAGCTATATTGACAAAAAAAGGTCACCGATTAAATATATTCAAATTCTAGTATTTAAACAGAGCTTTCCGTAATCTTTTTATCAAAATATATTCTTTATTGTTGTTTAAAATTCTTTTCCTTCTCCCATTTCTCTTATTTCTATCAATTTTTAACTAATATTCTTTTTTTCATATAAATGTGTCGTACCTCTATATTATTCCGTCTTTCTCTTTTATGGAAAAAGGCACGATTTTATTTTTATTATTTTTTGTTAATGTTCAATTATCTATCTTGTTTTAATTTTTTTAATTGACATTGTTATAGTAAAATAACTCAGTTGTTTTCATCATGTAAAAATAATTTATTTTTAATTAGTTAATTATTAAATATATGAATATATTTATTTTTTTTAAATAAAAAGTTTAACATAGATGTCACACATAAAAAAACAAATAAACAAAAATAATAAACTAAGAAAAAAACTTTCTTAACAAAACTTCCAAAAGCCAGTGGCAATTACAAAAGGATCATTACAATAAATATCATGTTCCATATAATATGCTTTGTGTAAAATAATTAGTTTTTTCTAAAATTTGAATAACACAACTAAAATAATTAGCCTTTTATAAGTGGGTTATGTTGGAGAAGTAACTTTGATTCAAATTTAGAACTTGAGTCAAACATTTCAGTTACTTTGTGACAGAGTTTATGTATGGAAAAAACCATGGTGCCTAATAATATATTCATACAACCTATTTCTCTGTTATAAGTTTCAGTGTTTGAACTCAGTTATCAGTTCCAGTGTTTTAACCTGTCCACGTCCCACATTAGTCAGAATTTCGACAATAGCTGAAGCTCACACTATAAAAATCTAACATTTGCACTGTTTAAAGCATATCTTTCTTGGCCTTTTGGCTAAGATCAAGTGTAGTATCTGTTCTTATCAGTTTAATATCTGATATGTGGATCATTGATTCACATGATATTAAATTAATTTTTTAAGGGAGAGGCCATCTGCAGTAGCTTGCTACTGAGGTTCTCAGGCATCCACTATGCTTTACACTACTGCAACTGAGGTTCTCAAGCATCCACTATGCTTTACACTACTGCAAGGGCATGGTGCATCCCATCTGGATCAGTTCAACTTTTTATTTATTGTGTCAAGCTTTTACTTTTTTTTTATCCTGATTTAAAAATTCAATTTAATTTTGTTGTGGTAAGAGTTCTCTAATACCTATGGTGCATGCCAAAATGTCGAACATAGAGATTATTTTTAACTTTCAAAATCATTGAGATTATGAATGTTTCTCTGTAATTCTTAATAGTATCAGAAAAATCCATCTTATAATAACACAATAGAGAATATTTTGTGAATCACTATATACCAGATGACAAAGTACAAATTAACATATACAAGATTTCACCTGTTTCAAACATTTAATCATCACTATATATCAGATGACAAAGTACAAATTAGGATCTCTCTCGTCTTCCTCAAATTCATCCAATTATTCTATATTTCATACAAAATGAAAAAAGACAAAAGCCTTTTAAAACTGAGTCCTACACTGCAAACTTTGTGCTAGTTATATTGCACATCTCAAAAAGAATGAAACAACAATGTCTTTATGAGTTTCCTGACAAGCTATCAGATTGCTGAGCTGAATCACTACAGCTTGTGGCCTACTATTCTTTTTTTTTTTTTTTGTCAAAATCTTTTTTAATAAGCTGAATTGAATAGAAATCAGATTCATCAAGAAATGTTTTTGTGAGGACATTAAATTCTTTTTATTATTCAATATATTCTCACAATCTGTGTTACAAATGTAGAAATCTTATTCCCCTCGTTACTCATTCATCAAAGACTGACCTAGGATACCCTTCACACACTCTAGTACATGACTACTGGTCTAAAGGTAAGAGCTTTTTGGCAAAAGGTAAGTACTTTATATCACAACATAAATAACTATCAAACTAAAAAGTTAAGAACCCATCCAATAAAAAAATATGGCACAGAAATGTTGGACTCAAATTGGACACAACTTCAGGCCCATCAAATACAAAACTAGAGTTGAAATCTAACTACCTGTATGCCTATACACTTTTAACCATTTCTATATACTTGACTTCAGTTCACAAACACATTGGTTTATAGGCATCAATAAATTCCCTTCAAACTCCTTGCTCAGCCACTAAGTACATCAATACTACTATTATTGAACATTAAAAATTCTAAGATTAATTAAAGGGCCACTTAGGAAGCAATAAGCCAATAACAAAGTTTATATATACTTCTATTAACAGAAAACTTGCAGTTTTTATGAGAGTAAAGTCAAAGCTTCAAAATGACTTCAGTGATTATGCATCCACAACAACAACAGTACATGTGCATTCAATTACAAAGGTTTACCCTTTTTCTTTTCAGATCCTCATTTAGTATTGCTAGAGATCAGGCTTGCCAGGCAAACCAGCTCTGGAGCTTCTGCTAACTTTTCCCATTTGTATGATGAAGCAAAGTAGTAACTGCAAACAAGAAAAAAGTGGATCATCCTACAGGACCAAAATAAAAGGATAAAGGACTATGATAATAAAATAAAATTTGAAGGGGCAAAAGGACCAAGAGGTTTAAGATCTATAGGCTATTGCAAGTGCCAGGATTCTACAATCTACATTATGTACTAAAACAGCATACCTAAATCTTTTATCAGATTAAGCGCAGGTAACCATTCTTTCTGTTAGGAGTTTATACTGTGAACTACACCACACCATGAACTCAGTATTCCTCTTGAACATATAAACCAATAACTTATTCATTAACACCCATTATTGAATACTACAAGTTATTGCAAGTCATTTTCTTTCTTTACTTTCTATGTCTATGTAAGTTCAGTTTTAGAAAATTATCAAGGTTATAAAACACCTGCCTTAATGCTATAACAGCATTTACAAACTTATCTACAAATCATCCATTAACAAGATTCTCATATCCAAAATAGAATTTGATTGCATGCCTCTTTGAGGCATGGACTAAAATCAAAAGAAATATGCTTCAAAAGGAATGATATGTGTGTGTGGTCTTATACTTTTCATCTAGCTGCTGCTACCTACCTAACCGGTGTGATTGCAGGTTAAGCGTTAAGCTCTACAAATTTAGCTACATGTGTCATCTAGAGAAAAAAAATCATTTCAATATTTTGTTAGGGTGATGACATGCGTCCTTTAAGTTTGGCTTGTGGTCATATTTTCTTTTTGGATGCTTGTTTGGTGATCTTTAGTAAACTTTAAGATGGCTAGCGTGTTGGTGGTTGGTCTCTTTCCAAATTTCACCTCTTATGACTCAGTAGTTTAGGTTGCTATACATTTGTATTTGTTATACCTGCTATTGCCTAAGTAATTAGTCTTATAGTATACATGTGATATCTTTTACAAAACCTAAAGGGTAGCAGGAATAGACATATTATTTTTTATGAAGGATTATTTAAAATAAATTATAAATATATAAAAGTTAATATCTTATAAGATCTTAGGTGAGAAGAATGAACCTTATCTATTTCCATTGTATCAGTTGGCACCTCTATTCATTATATTCAAACAAGTAATTTTTGCGATATTCATTATATTCAAACAAGTAACTTTTTGCGAAGATTGAGTATGTTTGAACTCAGTTGTAAGTTTCAGTGTTTTATACATATCCAATGTCCCACATTAGATAGTACTCTGAGGGGAAACTTGAGCTCAGAAAATAAAAACTCTAAGACTTGCACTGTTATAAGCATACCTTTCTCGGCCTTTTGGCTAAGATCAAGTGTAGTATCTGTTCTTATCAGTTTAATATCTGATATGTGAACCAATGGTCCACACGATATTAAATTAATTTTTTGAGAGAGAGGGTCAACTGCAGTGGCTTGCTACTGAGGCTCTCAAAGCATCGCTCTTGTTTTGCACTACTGCAAGAGCCTGGTGCATCTCATCCAAGCCAGTTCAAAACTATTTTGGTATTAGTTCTCTTAATGATGTTGGTTGTGGTAACATCAAGTTTAGTTTCAAATTCAATATAATTATGAAATGACAATGCAAATAGGCATTTTGTGAATGTAATGAAATCCAACTTTGTCATTACTTTAACCTTCAATATATGTTATTTCATAAAATCTGGCTTCAAAAGATTAGGTTAAAGTTATTCTGATTAAAAATAAAGGAAGTTAAAGTTACTCTTTTACATCTTTTAAAAAGTTAAAGTTTAAATATAGTCCCTACTCAACTCCAACAATTATATCATCATTTTAAACATTTTAAAAGTTGTTGGATGCTTATCTTCATATGCGGAAAATTGACTGAGAGTTGATAAAGAAGTAGAAAAAATTGATAAACTAAAACTTAGATTCCAGTTAATAAAGTAGAAAAAATTGATAAACTAAAACTTAGATTCCTTCTATGGGAATAACTATGTTTACATCATAACATATATGTTATATCATAACCAAACTATCAATATTTTGCATTTATACGTATACTTCCAATTCAGTTAAAATACTAATTAATTGAAATTTATTAATCTAATATCATTCAAATACAATATATTAATAAATACAATATATTAATAAAAAGTAACATAGAGTGAAAGATAAATCTATTTTAACAGTTAGAGATGTTTAAAAACATGTTTTATCAAAGTTACAAAAGCATTCTCTTATCCAGTAAATTGAGTAGTTACAGTTCACCAGCTAGCATTCACCTCCCATAGCTAAAGGCATTTGGGCAACCAATTACTTTTGGTCGCCCAACGAACAAAATGTTCACCTAGTATTTTTTTATAAAAACACTTTGTCAATAGATCAAACCAGAGAATTTTCATTTTGATGCTTTCCCAACAACTAAAACTTCAATTTTTAAATAAAACAATTTCGTCGTGTGAGAGCTAAGTTCACCCAACGAGAACTAGGTTTCCCCAACGAGAGCTAGGCTCACCCAGGGACTAAGCCCGTAAGACTAAGTGAGTCAAACTGGTCTTTTCAGAGTATTTTCTACTTTTGGAAACTTATTACTCCAGTTTGAATCACTTATTCCAAATTCAAAGTTATACTATCTTACTCAGAGAAAATCGTCATTTTCTTAAATTAGTCCTAAATCAATTTATACACATATACTGTTAAGGATAATTACCATTTCATCAATTAGTTAAATTATACTTTAACCTTCACAGCCAACTATATAAACATGTTCCATTAGTTTTGAAGTCAACAATTTCTTAGTATCTACTAGTTCAAAATAATATGTTATTTCTCACAACAACACAACAATCCTGTAAAAGAAAATAGAGCACGTAACTATACAATCCTGTAAAAGAAAATAGAGCACGTAACTATGTCATTTTCACATCTAGATAATCTAACTTAAGATACTATTGAAAGATAAAATTAGTTTTCCTTACTTGTTTAATCAATTAAAGAGCAAGTAAGAGTCTTAGAGTTTCTAGAAAAAACTTAATCTATATATAAAAACTCTGATCAATTATTTAAACACATCCTTGTGACCCTGAACTAAGAGATCCATCCAAGATACAAAATATCTTAGATCCATCTTAAGTACAAAATATCCTTGATCCATCCTAATTTAAAAAGAAAATCTTAAAAGAAAACTTAATTTAATATTTCTCAATCCTTACAACAATCTCAGGTGAAAACTTAATTTAATATTACCTTTGTTTATTTGTGAGGGATCAACTTCCAAAAAAAGCCAGTTGGAATTACAAAAGGATCATTACAATTAATTAATACGATGCTCCATATAATAAGCCTTTTTTAGATGGGTTAGGTTTAACAAGCAATTTGGATTCCATCTCTTCTCTTAGAACTTGAGTCAAACATTTCATCCTTGAGGTACTTTGTATGAACTTAGGGTGAACTGAAAATATAGCATCATACCTAATAATATATCGAAACAAGTTATTTCTCCAAGGAATCAGTGTGTTTTAACAATCAACAACACAGTGAACAAGCACACTCTTGTAGTCTTATTTGTCACATATAATATAATGACATGTACCATGTCCCACATTAGTCAGAACTCTGACAAGCAACTGGAGCTCAGAAAATAAAACCTCAAGACTTGTACTGTTTTAAGCATACCTTTCTGTGGCTCTCAGCATTGCTCTTGTCTTGCACTGCTGCAAGAGCCTGGTGCATCTCATCAAAACAGTTCAATTTTCCCTTTTCCTCTCATCAAAACAGTTCAATTTTCTCTTTTCTTCTTGTATTGTTTTTGGTGGTATGAGTTATCTTATGATACTTATATTTTTGGTATTTATTATATTTTTCTTTTATATCTATCCATTTAATTTGTGATAAGTGTACAAAGTGTTTTACACAAGACTGAAAAACAATGAAAGGATGTTTACCACTCCCCAGAAAATTAAGTTACAAAATTTAGGCAAGTTACAAAATTTGGGCACAACAATTTCAAATTAAGAAAATTAAGTTACAAAATTTAGGCAAGTTACAAAATTTGGGCACAACAATTTCAAATTAAGAATTAATCTGAGTGATACTAAGTAAAAAGTCAACATGAAAACATCATGAAAGTTCAGTTTCAAATTCAATATTATTGAGATTATAAATATTTCTGTTTGTAATTCTTTAGTGGTAAAAGAAATATTCATCTTATTATGAAATGAACATTTAGTGAATACTAGAAATTTACAGAGAATGATCACAATACAAGATTTTAACAGTTTCAAACATTTAATCTTTATACCAGATAGTAGAGTAAAAATTAGAATCTTTTGTCTTTCCCAAAGTAATCCAGTTATTCTATTTTTCCCATAGAAAATGAAACAACAATGTCTTTTATAACTTCACTGACAAGATGTTAGATTGCTGAATTGAGTTACTCCAGCTTGTGAACAAAGTGGGAGCATTAATGTCACAGAACAACATTGAGATTTTCTGGGTTGGACTGTGTCTGCAATATGTTGGACTGCAATATGAACCTCAGTGAAGGCATAGGTCTCTTGGCTCTTGGTTCTTAGAGTGGAGGACTTTTTTTCTGTTAAAATCTCATCATCTTATTTAGATGAACTTTTACCAGAAGAGAATAAAACTTAATATGAATCAAGCCTGTTGCTTGGATAATCTTTTTTTGTGTGAAAATCTCTCATAGAAAGTCAATTTTTTTGTAACCATTGATATTACACATTTCAGAAGTACTATAAGTTGTCATGTACTTTATTAATGGAAACTTTTACCATTGACACAAGTTTGCTCACCTTATCCAAGGGATCAATATGATGATTGGTTGGCCAAATTGGGATTCTCCTAGGAATAATGTGAGAAGGTAGAATCAATAAGTTCTTTTTTCTCCTCTATTTACAAATAGCTGACTATTCATTATTTTGAAATTAAACCAAACATATCAAACAACTTGCATGAGGTTCAATATATTTCTACAGTTCATCATCATATTCGTGTGAACTCTGATAAAACAGGATTGTTGTCATTTTCATTTCTTTGACTTTTATATTAAATGACACTGTTACAAATAATTAGCATAACTGAATTGTTTGTGAGAATTTGTGTGGCTGATTTGTTGGACTAAAGCTTTCTCCTACCAGTTTTGAGGCATTCAAAATCAAACTTAAAAGTTTATGGAAGTTTAAAATTATTTTTATTTTTATACTTTCACATTCATGAAACATCTTTTTCGACTGATAAAGTTCCACATTTGTCAGCTCTCTGTCAAGAAGATAGAACGTAGAGTATAAAAGCTGAATACTTCCATGTTACAAATCATACCTTTCTCGGCCTTTTGGTTAAGATCAAGTGTAGTATCTGTTCTTATCAGTTTAATATCTGATACGTGGACCATTGGTTCACATGGTGCATCCCACCCAATACCATTTAACAATGTTTACATGTGGTTTTTGTTTTTGTGTAAATGTTGATTGCATCCCACCCAATACCATTTAACAATGTTTACATGTGGTTTTTGTTTTTGTGTAAATGTTGATTTTGTTGACCTGTGTTTTTCTAATGTCTAAACTGTATTTATTTAGATAGTGTAAGAGGGTTTGGTTACATTTATTTGTATTATTACACTAAAATTTTATTGCTTTTGAATGTTTATGGTTGTTATTGCACATCAATTTAATTTTGTTTTTACTATAATTTTGAATTTTGTTATTTATAAATAATGTCATAATTTTTAGAAGAATAGAGTTTGGGTAAAATTTTATGTGAATTGAATGTAAAACATCTTGGTGACAAGTAGATGGGATAAATTTTAATATAAAAATTCACTTGCAATAATACTTTTTCGAAGGAGAAAATAATAAAGAAATTAATTAATTAAATACACATGTAGATTAGAAATTACAAATTATAAAGTTCAAGCTTGACATGAAATTTATTGAAAAAAAAACAACAAAAAAAAAAAGGAATATTATGGAAGCTACAATGAACCTATGAAAATAAACCAATACACAAGGACAGTGTAAAAAAAAAAAAAGAAAACCAAAACTGAAAAAACCAACAAAAATTAAATTAAAAATTAAAGTTAAGTACGAATTTTCTCAATTTAAATTTATTTATTTCTATTGGACTTATTTTGAATTTACTTTCATTGTTGGTAAATAAAATTTACAATTTAGAGATGACATCTTTTATAATTGAAGAGTTATATAATGTAATGGAGATCAATTCATGTTTAATTATGTTAGTAAATCAAATATACTATATTTTTATTTAAGAAAATTAATTATTCTAATTTTAATGTATTTCGGTTTAAGAAAATACTTAATTTTAATATAGGTTTAATCCTACTGTATGGCCAAAGAAAGCTTTGAGGAATCGACGTAGAGTCGAGTATGGACCTCTAGCCGGACGGTGACCGAAGCTCGGGCGTCTCGATTTGAGTGCATGCACGGTTTAAGGACGAGGTCAAAGACTGAGGTCGAGGTCGTTAGGATCCTAAGAAACTTTCAGAGCATGCTTTTTGGAGAGATGCCGCCACCCTCGTTAGGGGAGGATATGAAGGCTCACATTGGGGGATTTCATCTCTTTAAACCAGAGGTGATGAGGGCTCGACTGCCATTCAAATGGCAGTGGTCAAAGATGGAAACCTATGACGAAAGCTCTAATTCTGAGGTTCATATCAAGTTCTACATGACTCAGACAAACCTCTTTTTCGAAGATCTTTGGATTCACTATCACCTATTTCCCACAACATTTAAAAGGCCCTGCCTTGGAGTGGTATTACTCGTTGCATGCCAACTCTATTGACTCCTTTGAGATGTTGTGTGCACGATTCATAGCCAAGTTTGCCGACAACAAATCCACAACGACCTCATCAGCCTCCCTTCAGCACGTCACACAGGGAGACTCCGAGCCACTACGACCGTACATGACTTGGTTTACTAAGGCAACATTGGCAATACCTGACCTCCACCTCGTAGTCGCAATGCATGCACTTCTGGTCGGGCTAAAACCTAGCCCGTTCTTGGACACACTTTATGCGAATCCACCACTGAACATGGACAACCTAAGGGCTCGGGCTGCCAGGTACATGAGTTGAGGAGAATGCGAAGGCCAGGAAGAGGAAGTCCTAGCCCCATATTGTAGGAGGAAGCTCTCGGTTCCTAAAAAGGGTCAAGCCGAGAAGGTATGACCACTACACTACTTTGAATGCCACCATGAAAACCATATTTCAAGAGGCCTGCAACTTGAAGCTCATTCGACTCCTTCGCCCGACACAATCACATCATGGTGTGGACCCGTCGCTTAGGTGCAATTATCACCAAAATACGGGACACAACACCAAAGAATGTACTAAGGTACGGGCCCTTATCGAGGAACTTATTTGGTTGGGGGCTCTAACCCATTTCATTCAAAGAGATCAGGCGTATCTAAACCAGGAGGGATCTAGAACCTTTAATACTCGGGGAGGATGCGGAGACGCTTTAATGGCGGTAGGTGTCGAGGCCGAGGGCGAACCGATCCCGAAGAGGAAAAAACTAGGGAGCCTAGGACGAAGGCAAGAAACGGAGGCACATAGCAGGATCTCAACGTTGTTGCATGGTCAGTAAATATGGTAGAAATCTAGTTCAACTCGGTTAGAATATGCCAACCCCGCACCAGCAACACTAAAAGGTCAGTAGATGTGGTTAAAATTCAATTTGACATCGTTGGCACTATTATAGGGGGTTTTACAAGTGGCGACACATCTAGCTCTACCAGGAAAAGACATTACAGGAGCATCAACTTAGTCAATTACCTGCCTCTCTGCTCACAACCACCCATCACGTTCTCGGACGTAGATTTCTTTATCAACGATCCTAATCAGGATGACTCGGTAGTCATAACTGCTACCATTGCAAATTGGAGGGTGCACAAGATTCTCATTGACCAAGGAAGTTCGGCTGATGTGTTGTTCCATAAGTTGAATGTGCCAGAGTCTGCTGTCAAATCGTACATCGAGCCGCTGCTAGGGTTCGCGGGCCAGAGAGTTCATGCCCAATGATATGTGGATTTGTTGACAACCTTCAGTATGGGAAAGTCCTACCGGACCCTAACGGTACGCTGCATCCTGGTAGAGGCAGACACGTCCTATAATGTGCTCATAGGACGATGAACTCTCAATCAACTCGGGGCAAGGGTCTCCTCTCCGCACATGGCCATGAAGTTCCCTGCGCCGAACGAGGCTATAATCACGGTCAAGACGGATCCAAAGGAGGCCAGACAGTGTTACATGCAAAGTCTGAGGGTCAACCCTTACTCACTAAAAACAGTAGGAGAGCAAGCGACCCAAATCGAAGAAATGAAAGCACCACTGGTAGAATGCCACAACTTAAAACTGGCAGCAAAGCGGGAGGTTCCCGAGGAGGTCACAACGACAACCGAGGAGACAACAGAAGACATGGAGGATGAGGTTGACCTCAACCCTCGTGCAGAATTCGAGGAAGGCCGCCTTACATTTGATGAACCAATGACGACAGTGAAACATGGCCCTCACCCTCATCAAGTCACCCGCTTAGGTAGTACTACCCACAGACTTGTAAGGAGTGAAGTAAAGCGGGTACTCGGATCTCTTCGCATGGAGTCCTACAAACATGCCTAGTATAGACCTAGATTTCATGTGTCATAAATTGGCACTCTTACCCCAAGCAAAGCCCATAGCGCAAAGGAAACGAAAGCTCGAGGAAGAAAGGCAAGTAGCGGTAGAGTTGGAAATATCCCAGCTCACCCGAGCAGGATTCGTCAGAGAAATCACGTAAACCACATGGCTAGCGAACGTGGTGATGGTGAAAAAGTTCAACGACAAATGGTGAATGTGTGTAAATTACACAGATTTTAACAAAGCCTGCCCGAAGGACACTTATCCTCTCCCGAGTATTGATCGGTTGGTCGATAGCATGTCAGGGTACCAATTGTTGAGTTTTTTGGATGCTTATTCAGGGTACAATCAGATATGGATGTTTCCCCCAAATGAGGACAAGACGACGTTCATGACTGAGAGGTCTAATTATTGTTATCAGGTGATGTCATTCGGTCTCAAAAATGCAGAAGCAACTTACCAACGCCTGACGGACAAAATTTCCCATGAATTGTTAGGCAAAACCATAGAGGTATACGTCGATGACATGGTAGTGAAGTCGGTAAGGGCCAAACCACACGCGACTGATCTGGAGGCCGTATTTGCAAGGGTCAGAAGGCACAACATGCGCCTAAACCCTTAGAAGTGTTTTTACGAAGTCGGAGGCGGCAAGTTCCTTGGGTTTATGATCACCTAGAGAGGCATAGAAGCAAACTTGGACAAATGTGAGGCCATATTTAGCATGAGAAGTCCAACCTGCCTGAAGGAGGTACAACAATTGAATGACAAATTGGCCGCATTCTCCCGTTTCCTACCAAAATTGGCCGAGAAGGCAAAGCCATTCTTTAGACTGTTGAAAGGACCAAAGACTTTCATATGGGACGATACATTCGACCACATGTTCACCCAGATCAAGAAAGACATTGTTGCTCTCCCTGTGTTAATCAACCCGCCACCCATCACTCGTATACCTCGTCGTAGCACAGACGACCATCAGCTTGGTGTTGGTGTACAAAGAAGGGAGAAAGCAGAGCCCTGTCTACTTCATGAGTAGAACCTTACAGCCAGCAGAGAAAAGGTATCGAATCATTGAGAAATTGGTATTCACCCTAGTATTCTCTGCCAGACGACTACGTCACTACTTCCATAGCCATATCACGACAATCAAGACTGACTACCCAATCAAACAGGCCTTGCAGAAGTCCGAGTTGGCTGGAAAGATGACAACATGGGCCATAGAGCTTTTAGAATTTGGCCTCCGATATTAGGCCAGAGGCCCTATGAAGGCACATTTCTTAGCAGATTTCCTCACCGAGTTACCCCCAATCGCCGAGGACAACATGTTTTGGCTTCTCAGCATGGACGACTCTTCCAATAAGAAGGAAAGTGGTGCAGGAATTATATTGGTAGGGCCTGACAATGTAGCGGTTGAGCAGTCTATTCAGTTCGGGTTTATAACTTCTAACAACCAGGCTGAATATGAGGCTTTGATAGCGGAGTTGAGGTTAGCTAAGGACCTCGGGGTACGTAATCTCAAGTGTCAAACAAACTCGCAACTTGTAGCGGGGCAGATGAATGGCGAATACCAGGCTAGAGAGCCCTTACTAAAGAAAAACTATCATATAGCCCAAAACTTGGCCCAACAATTTGCAGGGATTAGTATAACACATGTGTCGAGATCCGACAACGACTAAGCTGATGTCTTATCCAAACTGGGGAGCATAAAGAAGACAGGACAACACATAACACTGATCTAAGAAATATTAAATATGCCTAGTTAGGATCACGAGACAGCGTTCGTAATTCAACTTGGTGGAGGAACTTAGATGACCTCATCGTAAACTTCCTAGTCTACGATGTGCTCCCAAAGGACCAGGCGGAGACAAAGAAAATAAGAAGACAGGCCATCTTGTACACGGTCATAGATGTAGAACTGTTTAGGAAGGAATTTTCTTCCCCACTATTGAAATGTCTTGATTGAACCTAGACTGACTACATCCTATCCGAGCTCTATAGAGAAATTTGTAGAATGCACTAAAGAGAAAAGTCCATGGCTATACGAGTTCTCAATATAGGATATTACTGGCCGACCGTCAAGCAGGACGTCCGGTCTTACATCACAAAATGACAAGAGTGCCAAAAATACAGGCCCGTTTTCAATGCGCCTCGAGAAGATATGCACCAAACAGCGACACCGTGGCCTTTCAGTAGATGGAGAGTGGACATTCTCTGATAGTACCCATTGACTACTTTACCAAATGGATAGAAGTCGAGCCCATTGTCACTATCTCAGCGAGATAGATACAGAATTTTGTGTGGAAAAACGTTATGCTGACACGACCTACCACACAGCTTGGTAACCGATAATGGTAGGCAGTTCACTAACAGGGGCTTCGAGCAGTTCTTGACACAACTCGGTGTGAAGCATCTGACGTCAAGTGTGGAGCACCCCCAGACGAATGAACAGGCAGAAGCTGCGAACAAGGTTATATTAAGGGAATTAAGAAAGAAACTCGGCCAGATGAAGGAATTATGGGCCAAAGAAATTCCAGGTATATTATGAGGATATCATTGCACACTCCAATCATTGACAAAGGACACCCCTTACTGACTTACATACGGGTTAGACGCCATGATACCGATGGAGCTAGGAGAGGCCTCTTGGAGAACAACGAACTTTGAGGAAGTCTGAGAGGAGGCTCGAGTTCGAAAGGAGGCGGCCAAGCTCAGAGCGGCAGGGTGTTACAACACCCGAGTAAGAGAGTGCACGTTCCAGAAGGGTGACCTAGTATGGAGAAAGGTCGCAGAAGCCCGCAGAAACAAGGAGGAGGGCAAACTAGCACAAAATTAGGATGACCCGTTCAGAATAGTAGACGCCTTCCAAAACGGAGCCTACAAGCTTGAGGAACTGGGTGGCAAGCTCATACCGAGAACCTAGAACGCCATCCATCGTAAAATGTACTACAGTTAGTTATGATGAACAGGTACGACATACTTCTTCCTTGAATTGGATTTTTCCATAAAGAGGGTTTTGACAAGCAAGGTTATAACGAGGCCCGTACACGAGTTAATAAAAGAAAGATTCCTTAACATTTCTTGCTTGTTTATTTAAATGTTTACGCCTCGGACTATGCACACACTAAAATGGAGTATCATATTAAAACACTTAAAGTTAATACCAAGTCGGGAAAACACTTAAACGACTGTCAAAACGACTAAGTTAACGCTTAATGTAATCCCAAGTTGGGCTGACGCCTAAACGATTATCATGACAACTAAGATAATGCTTAAGTTGATCTGAAGTCGGGCAAATGCCTAAACGACACACATCAAAATGACTAAGCTAACGCTTAAGTTAAAGACGAAGTCTAACAGAACGTTTACACGACTTTCATCAAAAAAAAAGTTAAGCTAACACTTAATTTAACAAACGAGTCGAGCTAATACTCAAACAACTCTCATATCAAAGCACCTAAGCTAACGCTTAAGAAATCGGTTTAACGCTTAACATATGAATCAGGCTAATGTACGAGTCGGGCTACAACCTAAGCGATCAAGCCAAAGGTCGAGCAAGTCGTAGCTAGGCTAGCATAAAATGGCTCAAGCCAAATAAATGCTTAAACAATGTCAGAAAAGCTACCATACTAGTCGGACAAGTACCTTAAAAGATTAAAGTCGACTAAATCCTAGCAGTTAAATCGATATCCGTACATATATAATTGTTTTAAGCAGATAAATTGTCCACGAAGAGAAAAAGGTTAATTACAAGGCCAAACGACCTAATCATCAACCAAGGTACCGTTTACGACCTCTTTGTTAATATCAAAGCGGGTTGGCTCCACGATGGGGCAAATAAAATGGATTGCCTCATCACCTTCATAAATCCTTCCTCGTAAGTATCCACACAACCCTTACCTCCACACAGTTGCATCTTCTCGGCCTCCCATTCCGCTTCCCGATTAGCAAAGTCTTTCTTTCGCTCCTACCACTCGGCCTTCCGCCAGCCATTTGGCTTCCTTCTCTCCAAGCTCTGCCACTTCTTTTTCCATGCCCGTCGCACACTCCTCAACCTCCCTCAGTGCCCTCTTTGATGCAGACCAACTCCCCTTGACAGATATAAGATCCGTTTCATGGTGCTTACACAAACCTTTGAAATGAAGAAGTTGGAGTTCCTTCGCAGTAAAGGCCGAATCCTTGTCAGCTTTCTCCTTCCCGAGTCGTTCAACTTGCTTCTCAAGGTCAACATATTTTCCCTACAAGTCTGACTGGCGTTCGGCGGCAGCACGATAATATTGCATAATTGCAAGACATCTTCCCAACATGACGACGCCCATATCAAGACATCTGGAAACTCCAACTTTACCCATTAGGTCGGCATCATGGGAGTAAACACCTGCCAAGTCTTTGGCCTTCCTGTTGACATGCCAATGAGACTGGATGCCTGGGAATGTAACACTTAGATAGTCCAACCTGGAAGTCGACCCCACCACCCGAGAAGCATGTCCCAACGAAGAAGGTTTGGTTGTCACAGTAACAGACACGGTGTCGACAGTGGATGTCTTAACAGCGGCAACGACAGTCGGCTGTGTAATATTGGGGCCGGGAGAACCTGTCCCACCCTCAGAGAAACCATCTAGATTGATGACCTCAGGGGGCGCAACAGTGACAGGAGGACTCAAAACAATGCCGACGGTATGAGGAGTGCTGATGTGTGCACCTGAGAAGGAGCTTGCATTGGGATTGATGTCAACAGAGGGATTTTGGTCCAAGGCAGCGCCAACGAAGGGGATCCTAGCCCGAGGTGGTATCGGCAAAGGAACTTACCCCACTTTTCTTTCTCTTACCAGTTTGCAAGTTAGTGGCCAGGTCACGTCGGCCACCGACTTGGGCTCGGAGCTTCTTGAAATCAATGTCTTTTCCTATTATTTCTGCAAACAAAACCGCAAAGTCAATAGTTATCACGCCAAAATAATCGTATCTACGAAGTAGGATGTACCTAAGAACAAAGTATCGGGGTCCTCAACGAGGGGAAGGAAGTAGAACTCCCTAGTACTTAAGGGACGAGGATGCTGCCTAATGGCGTCTATAGCCTCCCTCTCCTTGAGAGAAAGCTAATACTCGACTCGTGCTTTAACCCTCGTAGGTCTTAGCAAGTACAATGGAAACCGAGGTGTGAAGTCGGAATGGAATAACAAGTGCCTCTCTATGTCCTCAGGATGGTAATGGAGTTTAAAGAATCTTGTCTTGAAATATTTGTAGGTTGAGCTATACAAGGTAAATAGGAAGCCACCATGGGTGGCACTCAGGGACACCCAACTGACCAACTTCCCAAACCTCATTTGGTAGAAGTAGGTGAAAACATTTATTGAGGGCTCAAAGCCTAGATGCTCACAGAGAAGCTCGAAACACTTCAGAAAATCCCAACTATTGGGATGCAATTGACTCGGGGCTATATTCATCACAGTCAGCATACCCGCCTCAAAATCGCTCAAGGGAAACACGATGTCATACTCCTTAAATAAAAACTCATATACATAAATGAAGTTGTAGCTATCTAGTTTCGGCTTCATGCACACTCTCATGCGCTTTACAAGGCTTGGCCATGGCATAGTCGGCAACAGACTCATTACAGATATTATACAAACTTATCCATCTTATCCCTAGAATCATACTCAAAGGCATGCTTAGCCACGTCACTCTGCACCCAGGTATATTTAGGGTCAATAATGGGGGGTGCTGAGCCCTCCTAACCCTCTTCGAAGTACCAGATGACTTTAGGCTCGCACCTCTTGGGTTGGGGTTTTTTCTCTTCCTAAGAATAAGGCCAGCTAATGTAACAGCCACAACGATCTGATATGATTTGTGAGGAGGGGGAGAAGGGGTACCTTATGAAGATTCCTCCTCACCGAGCAAAGAAGCGGTATGCTCTGAAGAGTTTGCCTCACCCAAGGGAATAATCTCCCCGCCTAGCATTGTTCTACCAACACCAGAAAAAGCAGTAAAAGAGGAAGAGGAGGCCATGAACATACCTAAAAGAAGAAAGAAGAGTCGAAAAAAGAAGCGAGAAGGGCCGAATGAACAACTCGGACTCTCATAAAGGCAAGTGGTCTCACAAAAGGTTTTTAAAAATTTTAAACACAATTCAATCCCTTCTTGTGTTTTTCTTGTCTATTCTCACAAATAATATTAATTACAAACTTTAATTATTTTCAATATAACATCTTACTATTTCTATTTACATTTGTATTAATTAAATATTTGTATTTTAATAATTAAAATAAATGTATAAGTCTAAATAAAATATTATAAAATATAAAATATAGTCTAAAAATGTCTTTTAAAAAAATTTGAAATTCATATATATCCTAAATAATAGAAAAAAAATTTCATATACTACTACTACTATTATTATTATTATATTATTATTATTATTATATTATTATTATAATAGAATAGTATTTAAATTATATTGTAACAAAACAATAAAATTAAACAACTAATTGGAAGGAAGAAATATGATTAATTTGGAATTGAAAGTAATGTAATTTTACTGCTTTGTACTTCTTCTTTAATATGATTTTTGGGTTTGTGTAGACAATGCCATGGAACAGTGGCTTTGCCCGTATATGTTTTCTATTAGTAATAAATGTTCTGAATTTTGTCCATATACATGTTTATTAAACTACATTATATATTTGATGAAACAAAGTTATGTTTATTAAACTACATTATATATTTGATAAAACAAAGCTATGTTTATTAAACTACATTATATATTTGATAAAACAAAGCTATGTTTATTAAACTACATTATATATTTGATAAAACAAAGCTATCTATACTACTAGAATAAAAATAAATGTAAGAGATTAATATCGACCTTATTTTAAATTTATTATTTCTAGGACTAAATTGAATATTTAATATATTTACAATAATCAAATTAACGGATCAACTTACGTTTGAAGGAAAAAATTCATATGATAATTGTTATAAAAGAATTTACGAGTTTTATCTAAAGTATTGAATAATATAACTAAAACTTATTCAAATTTTTTTAACATACCGAGTCAAACGTTTTATTAATAAACATTTTAATATTAATCTTTTTATTGATAAACATTTTAATAATAATCTTGTATGAAAACATTTTATAGATAAATATTTTAATAATCTTGTACTAAAAGCGACTTATTTGAATTTGTTTACCATCACTCTTGCTCCTTCTAATTTAGAGCATTCAAAATCAAAGTTTTTGATATATTATTATTATTATTGAGATTTAAAAAATAATACATGAAATAATATTACATTGTAACATTTTCAATCCTTGTGAAAAAGTAGTATTCATAGTTCAAAGATAATAATATTTAATTCTAAAATTATTTTCTTCTTTTAACATCACTCTTGTTATACTTACACTTTATAAATCATACCTTTCCCCACTTTTGGCTAATATTATCTAAATTTGAAGAATAATACATCAATACAATTGCTGTTTTATTTAATTTTAAATTTATTTTGAACTTTCTTCAAGCTCAAAGTATAAAAAGCTTATATATTATAAAGCATACTTTTTCGACATTGTTGACTAATTTGAAAAATACTACATTAATATATTTAAATATAAAATTATTTTTATGTTTTAACATAAAATTTATTTTAACATTCTTTAACCATATGTCTAATCACAAAAAATTATTGTTAAGCTCATAATATAAAAACAAATTTTAAACTCATAATATAAAAAGCATAATGGAATTGTAGGTAAGAAGAATCGGTCTTTGAATGAACTTGGTAGAATAGTGCTGAATGAGATTGAATTGTCAAAGTATTTCTGCAGATGCAGTGAGCAAAGCTTGCTATGTGGTGAATTAGTACTCATCAGACCAATATTGAAGAAAACACCCTATGTATGTTTGGTTGTAAGTGTTTTATCTAGAATAATGGTAAAGATAATTTGGGCAGATTTGATTCAAAATTATTTTTCCTGGTTATTCACGGTCATGCATATAATAAAAGAACCATGTTACTTGAGGAATCATGCATATATGAAACTAACTAGAATATGATGTAGGAAAATTCTAATACACGTGCTGATGATGAGTTTCCAAACATTTAACAAGCTGATACTAGTCTACAAAATAAATTAGAAGATACCAATAAACTTCTATAGGTTCAATCATTAAGGAGTTCAATAAACTGAATCTGGAATTGGTACTGGTACAGTTAATT